>MDSY01081294.1_pt1 | contig 31535 bp, 15 predicted proteins | sample 811131 | NCBI WGS metagenome assembly MDSY01 (sample SAMN05326643, study PRJNA326480) | marine metagenome | isolation source: seawater | place: Atlantic Ocean: South West | collected 2010 | reverse complement strand
GCGCTTCCGCCTTGGATGACGTCGCACCGCCCTCTGGTATCCAACGGGGGGACACAGAACGGAACGCAAGACGTGCCTCCTGCGGTGCGCAAGCGAGACGCAGTTGAGACACGGGAGGAACCGACAAATGGCGTGGAGCTCGTCGGCTTACAGAAGCTGGACGACGACGACCTTTTGTACGAATTGGACTAATCGCGGAATTGTGAGGGCGAGAGCGGTTTGGCAGTTGGAGATTTTAGGTGTTGTAGGGTGCATTTTCATCGTATTAAGCGCATCGCCGCACGTCCAAAGAGTCTCTTATTCGCTGCTCGTCTCTTCGTTGTCGTCGTTCCATTCGTGAAAAAAGTCCGATCACACACACGAATCTCTGTCGTTATTGATATACCCGAGAGCTTCAGCCCTATCGCGAGTCCCTGCGGTCCACGGGCAGCCGTTCGCACGCGCAAACTGCAGAATATCGAGGTGTTCCTCCTTCACTGCATAGTGGCACGTGGCTTCATCCCACGGGCAGCCGTTCGCGTGCGCCCACTGCAGCAACTCGAGGTGCCCATAAAATGCCGCAAACCTGCATGTTCTCCCGTCCCACGGGCAGCCGTTTGCGCGCAACCACTGCAGCACCTCGAGATATCCGCCCCCTGCCGCGCACATGCACGTCCCTGCGTTCCACGGGCAGCCGTTCGCGTGCGGCCACTGTAGCACCTCGAGTTGACCGCCTATCGCCGCCCACTCGCACATCGTCTCGTCCCATGGGCATCCGTTTGCGCGTGCCCACTGCAGCAGCTCGAGATGACCGCCTCTCGCCGCCCCCGAGCACGTCTCATCATCCCAGGGGCAGTCGTTTTCGCGCAACAGCTTCAACTCTTCGAGCTGTCCGCTCCTCGCCGCTGCATGGCAAGGGTATTCTTGATGCTGCAGTATACCTCTCCGTTGCAGGCGCTCGACCGCACTCAAACATCCGAGTTGCATGGCCTTACGCGCATCCAACTCTTTAAACTGACGCCCCGTCGCCGCCACCGCATCGTTCATCGCATGGCTCACCGCTGGGAGCCGTGCGAGATCTGCGGGATCGTCAAAGTACTCAGATCTGATCATGTGCGCGACGACGAGGTGGTCGGGAAGGCCCGGGATGGCTGCTTGCGTCTTAACAACGCTTGTGGGAGTAGTGCCGGTCGCGATATCACCGCTCGTGCCAGTCATGGCGGTATGCGTCGCGTTGGAAGACATGGTGAAGCGAGTGGTGTGCGAGTCGTTGTGTGTCGAGGCTTCCGAGAAAAGCGTTTCATTTTCGAGCTCTCGAGGAAGAGCGAGACGCTTTTTGCCTAGAAATGCTTTTCCAAGTCACTTGCTTCGGCGCCTGACACGCTCCCCTGACGTTGAGCTCGGCTCCACCCCCTAACAGCGGTTCCGTTGGCGCCCACGTTCCAAGCACCGCGATGCTCGCGCTGGTGACCCGCGGCGTGACCGCGGTTTTCGCCACACCGCGTCGAGTTCCACGCTCTGAACAATTCCGAGGAATCAGGGTTAGGTTTGCGGCGTCATCGAGCTCGGACAATAACACCACACCTCCCACAGGAACCATCGTTGACCCAAAACCGGTTGGACAGGTAAAATCAAGCGCGCACAAAGGACCGGCCGTGAAACGCACCGCACAGAGAGTAGCGCCGAGACGCACAAGTAATGAACCCGAGGGCAATGGAACGAATGATGATTCACAACCACAAAACTTCGAGTTTCACCGCAAGAACCTCGTCAAGCGGTTCGTAAAGCGCGCCGAACCAAAGTCAAACTCGTCAGTGTTCCCGTACACGCACGACGAGTTCGATTTCGACGGCTTCCACGCGACTGCCCGTGACATCGAAAAGGCCTTCGGCCCGTTAGTGAGCCCCGAAAGAATCGCACGTTTAGAGAGCGTAATAGATCAAAGAACCTTCGACTTGATGCCTGTTTTGGAAGGGGTGTACGACATAGGGAACGTGTTAGCGGTTTGTAGATCAGCGGAAGCGCTAGGCGTAGGATGTCTCGGTGTCATCAGTGATTCAGGCTTAGCATTTAAGCAATCCGGCAGGACGTCAGGCGGTGCGGTGAAGTGGACGCACTTGGACCAGTGGCGCAGCACGAAGAGCGCGATTAGTGATTTAAAATCTCGCGGCTACCGAGTTCTCGTAACCGTGTTCGAGGGCGGCCATCCGTTAGAGGAGTACGACTGGAGCATACCCACCGCTGTGGTATTAGGCAACGAACGTGAAGGTGTGTCTGAAGAGGCCAAGGAACTCGCCGATGGAGGGGTTTATATCAGCATGTCGGGGTTCACGGAGAGCTTGAACGTAAGCGTCGCGTCATCCCTTACGATGCATCATGCTACTCAGGATCGAAAAAAGCGAAGCCCGAAAAACTGCTCCGGGAACTTAAGCGATCGGGAAAAGGCGACTTTAAGGTCGCTGTACTTGGCGAAACTCGTGCCGAATTACAGTAGGCAGGGGTACTTGAAGCAGCTGTTGGAGAGAAGCGCTGCGAGAGGTGGTGATGAATCCTATGAGCAATTAGACTCAGAAGAAGACTCTGATACCGAAATCCTCGATGAAGTCTCGGACGAAGTTAGTTTGCTAAACGCGTTGGAGGTTGCGAAAATAGTCAAGCGACCGCGGAAGATGAAATTCGGCCGCCCGGTCAAGGACGACCACACCAGGATCATGCAGGAAGTGGAACTGGCGCCTGAGAGGGAACACCCAGAGTGGGATAAGAATAAAAGAGAATGAAATCAAAGACATATATATATCAAATCAATGCGTTTACAATTATCAACATGTTATGCATTGCGAAACTAATCTCATCGCCTTCCGCTTCTCCTGGTTCCGCGTCCCGACGGCGCGGCAAGTTCGGCCTTTTCTTTCTTCGCCTCAACAATCAGTTCCTCTTTTTTCAACTCATCGGTATCCATTGGGGAAGACCCGTCATCCTGTTTGGGAGCTTCTTCCTGTATATTAGCAACGTCTTCAGCCTTGGCAGAGCTAGGCTCTTCGCTGTCGTCGTCCTCGCTCTCCTCCTGCGCTTTCTTCAGCGCTTCAAGTTTCTCCTCCTCTTTCCTCTTCGCCGCCGCCGCCATCGCGGCGTGGTCAGGAGGACCTCGGAACGGCGCATACTTCACCCCCCTAGACGCACAGCAAGGCGGGCACTTGAATCGGACACTCTCATCCTCCGGTTCGTGCAACAAAGGCGGGGCCATGTCGCAGCACTCGTAGTGGAACCACCCTTCACACGCGTCGCATGAAATCATCGGCCGCGTCGCGTCGTAGGACGTTTGACACACGCAGTACACCTCACACCGCTCGCCGAGTTCCTCTAGTTCTTCCTTCAGGTTTATTGGGAGGACCTTGCCTTCTGCCAATAATTCCTTCACCTCATTCACTGGCATGTCTTTGGTTTTGTCCACCGCGTCTGCCGCTCGGTCGAGCCACTTTTGGCCAACGCGCTCCAACGCGTCAATTTTCAAGCCCAGGGTTTTTGAGGGAAACGAATCGATGCCACCCTCGTCTCCTGGCACTATCATGCCACTGGCGACACCCGTTTCCCGTAGCTTCGTTAAAACACTCAACGTGGGGTAGGTGGTCACAGCCGTGGCTTCCTCGGTCTTATCAACAGTGGGCGATGATGCAGCCACCGGCAAAACCACGAATTCGTTGTCCGACACTTTCTCGAATGCAGAGTCGGGCACACCTTCCATGGCTTTCTCCGCGCGAACCTTCCAAACCCCTCCGCACGTTTCTCGCAGCAAAACACCCAACTCAGCGTGCGCCGGGTCGTGCTCGATTTCCATCGCCAAAGCGCCTTTGAGGCCGGCGAGCATTTGCCGTTTCGGTGAAGGGGTCGTGTGCTTTAGTAAAATAGCAGCCGCGTCGTCCCACGCTTTCTTCAAAGCTACGGATTTCGCAGTCAATTCAAGCTCTTCCTGCGACGGCAACTCGGGGGCTTTCTTTCGACGCTCTTTCGTGGGGGCGGGGGCGGGAGGAGCTTCTGAATCTGTCTCCTCCGGCTTGATTTCAGGCTTATCAGCTTTATCAGTCGTGACATCAGCTGTGACATCCGTCACGATTTCAGGCTTATCACTCGTGTTACCCGCCTTCGCATCGACCTCCGCGGTTTCCAGTTCCGGGTTTTCAGCCGCGTCGGTGGGTTCGGCGGCAGGTTCAGTTTCCGTCGCCTCCGTTTTAGTCTTCACCTCCGCCGCTGTAGTAGCCTTCACTTCCACATCCTCTTCGTCCTGCTCCATCGCCACCGCGGCCGCTGCTGCGACTACGCGTTGCTGCTCCAATAGACCAGAACCCAGCGTCTCGAGCTGCACGTCTTGCTGTTTCGAAAGCGCAACGTAGTGCTGCTGCAACATCATCACCTGAATCACGACTTGGTACTGCTGCGCCGCGGCATCTGCCGGTGCCGCCGCGGCGAGCTGCGCTTGGATGTGCTGCTGCGACGTTGCGAGCTGGTGCACGAAAGTACCGAGATCCTGGAGCTGCGCGATGAGCAGGGCTTCGAATGGCGAGGCGCTTTCCGCAGCGGCGGCGACGGACTCTTGCGAGTTGTCCCCACCTGCTAAACCAGCCGCCGCCGCCGCCGCGACGGCGCCTTTGAGCTGCATCAGTTGTTGCTGCTTGATCGCCGCCGCCGCCGCGACTTGCTGCCCGAGGGCGTCGAGCTGTTGCTCCGGGGGTAGGGTAGCACACCTCTGCGTGGCTTCCATCGCGGCTGCGGCGGTCCCGCCGCCTCCGGCGCCGAGAAGCGCGGCTGCCATCGCCGTGGCACCGGCGAGCACCTGCGCTTGTTGCACCGCCGCTGCGCGATCTTTAACGCCTTTCTTTCGCGCTAACCGGGCGTTTCTCGGAACGCTCGCCTGCGCCTCGGCGGCTTCGTATACGCGCCTGGCTTCCGCGGCTTCTTCCTCCACGCCCGCTACGCCAGCTCGTCGTTCCTTCGCGTCAGCCACTGCGGCTCGCCACTCGTCGTGCAATGTAAAAACCTCAACAAGCAAGTCCTCTTCAGGCAGTTTCCCTCGAAACTTAACGGCTTCCAACAGCGCTTCCCCTAACGACGCTAAACTCGGCCGCCGCGTGCAGTGGATGTGCCTGTGCGTTACGTCCGGTTTGTTGATTTCAAACACGTCGCCGTCAGGAGCAGAGGCTCTGCAGGCGAGACACGTGTAGTGCTTTGCGTTCCGCGCATAAGCCGCGGTAACGGAAACGCACCGCAAGTGGTACCAGTCACCGCAGATGTCGCACCCAATCATTTCCTTCCCTCCGGGTTGGCGGCACAAACAAAACTGCCCCTCTTCCGACTCGGGGGGCTCGCCCGTGCCGTTCAGGTCGTTGATCGCAGCTCGGATGGAGTGGGCTATGACTTTTAAAGCGGTTCCCGGGTCTTCTACTGCCACCGCGTGTACCCCCACGCTGCTTCTCGGTTTTACTAATAGTTTCCTTAACCGGTCACTCCACGCGTTTGCCGCCGCCGCCGTTTCCGCGATTTCAACCCCCTCCGTGGATTTCAGGGGAAGCGATTCGCCACGTTTTAAAATTGCGAGAACATCGTTCATATCGGGCCGCGTGGTTTTTTGTGTGTCTGGCACGTTTTGTTCTTCTTTTCGTTTCTTCAAGTTGACTGCGACTGCGGCTAGGATTCGTTTCGCGCGTCTCGCGTTGTGACTTCGCTCCTCTTTCGAGTCGGTTTGCGGTTCGATGTCAGCGTCGGCAACAGATTTACCGCCGACGCCCTGAACGTTACCATTCCTGAAGCCTTTCTTTTTCTTCTTTGATTTTAATTTCGCTTCCTCACGTAGCTCCTCTTCCTTCAGCGAGGCTTCCTCTGAGGCTTCTTGTTCGTTCGCGGCGACTTCCTCTGCAGTAGGGGCAGGCAAGGGTGGTCCTAACAACCCACGCGCCGCCTCGACCCACGCCTCGTGCTCTTCAAGCGCGGTTTCCAGCTCAACAACTTTCGGCGACACCGCGGGGAGCTTCTTTCCCTGTTCAACTAATTTCGAAACCGCGTCCGGGGTTGGGCATTTCTCCGCCGCTGCCTTCGCCTCCGCGGCAGCGCGTTCCGTTGACACCGGTTTCGACTGCGTTCGCGTTTCAGTTGGCGATTCTTCTGCTGAAGCAACAGAGCCCGCGAGTTTCAACACCTCATCCACGCGTTGGGTCCACTCGTCGCAGATTTCCAACCGGGTTTTCACCTCCTCCAGCAACCGCTGCTCCATCTCCTCGGTGATATCCGAATCCAATTGCTCTAATCGATCGCGCAGGTCTGTAAGAACTTCTAAGTCAGGTCTGTCGTCGTCCTCGTCATTGTCATTCGACCCACTCAGAGCCTCCCTGGCTTCCCGTTCCCACTCCAGCGCGGAAATGAACGCCCGCACGTCCGTCGCCGCGGGAAGCTCCAACCCGAACCGGTCGTGGTCGACCATGATTTCGTTGAACGTGACTGTGGTTTTTGGAGGGGAAGTCAGTTTTTGTATGGGCAAACAGTCAGGGGATGTATGTATTGGGTGCGTTTTTGGTATCGGGATGATGAGGAATCCCTCACATCATACCAAAAGCCTCCAAACTTGTACACGAACTACGCATGAAAAGGCGAGCGGGATTTTCAGGAGTGAAAAAGAAAAAAAAAACGTACCTTCCGCGCCGTCTTCGCGCCACCGTTCTATAATTTCCTCCGCCTGCGTTCCCCACTCCTTCGCGTTATCAACGCGTTCCTGAAGTAGTTCTAACTCTTTAACAGCCACAATGAACTTCCCTGCATCTCGAATTAACCGCTCCGCGTGCGCCAGCGTGGGCGGGGTTGCATCTTTCTTCTCCGCGGCGCCTCGGCGAGTCAGTTGCTTGCCTCGCAAACACGACTGGGCTTTTTCGCTCCACTTTCGGGCTTCAGTAGCTGCTTCTGATAGCTCGTCGTACCCTTGCAGCGTGGCTGAAATACCCAACGACTCCTTCACCAGTTTTTCCACATCCTCCAGGGCAGGTAAATGTAATTCTCCCTTTTTGGCGTCAGACAGAAGAGAACTCGCTTTTTCTTCCCACGCCTCACCCAACAAAACGCACAACCGCAAACGCTCCAAAAGCGTTCGCTCGAAATCCTTGACGTGGTCGTCGGCGACAGCGACGGAAGGAACGGGTTCTTTAGTCTGTGTAACGGCTGTAACGGCTGTTTTCTTGCCTCCCTTCTTGCCTCGCTTCGGTTGTTTTTCGGGAGACATGGGTTTCGTATCAGGTGTGAGTTTTTTGTCCGACACCACGTCAGGTATCACGCCTTCTAAAATTGCGGCGCCGCTTTTGACCAATTCCCGAATTTCGCGCAACGTCGCGGCGGTTGGTTTACCCGCGGCGACGCGCTTCGCTGGGTCCGCCCACTCCCGGACGCGGATGCGCTCCTGCAACGCGTCCACCTCTTCGGGGAGCACTAACAGGAGAGGAGGCTGGTCTGTGGTGGTGGATGTGTCCTTTTGCTCTGTTTTGGGTTTGTTTTGCACGTTCACCTCTGCCCCATCTTCCGTTTGCCTGACTTGTGCGAAGAGTCTTTTTAACACGTCGAGCTTGGCGTCCGCCTCGTCTGCTTTCTGCGCTTCTTCGTCCCATGACTTCGCGGCCGCCACCGCATCCGCGACCGCGTCCACCTCGTCGCACGCCACGGGTAACGTTTCGCCCTCCTGTAACAACGTTTCTGCGCGTTCTAACGTGAACCGGTCAGCATCCACGGCATCCAACAGCGCTCTCGACTTTGTACGCCATGCCTCCGTCTCTGTCAAAGCCGCGTCGAGCGACGCGAGGTCGTTTGGTTGCACCGGGAGCTTACTCGCGTCTTTGCGAAGCGCTTCGAGATCCGCCGCACGTGGAAGCTCAGCCTTCACCCTGTGGCGCTTCCCGGGAAGCATTTTCCGAAGTCTCTCGCTCCACGCGTGCGCCAACGACACGGTTTCCCGTAAGCGTTTCGCGGAAGTAACTTCCAGCGGACCGCGCGTCGTTTCAGCCGCGAGCGAGATGCACTTCTTCGGGTTCGGGTGCGGGCGCTCGGCGAGCGCGGAGGCGACTCTTGTTTCCAGGTCCTCGCCCGCCGCCAGCGCTTGCGTGAACGTATCCGCGTCTGCATCGGGAAGCGAGAACGGCGCCGCGTGTAGAAGCTCCTTCAAACGTCGCAAGGTCATGCGGCGAGGAGGCGCCACCGTGGGTGTATCTTTCACGTCTTCGGTCTCCTTCTTGGAAGGCGTGTCTTCCAAACTTGCCGCCGCCGCGACGTCGCGGTTGACCTTCGCCTCCGCCGCCCCCGCCGCCGCGGTTTCCGCCGCTCTGCGCGCCGCCGCCTCCGCGTCCGTCTCTCTGTCCACGTACTTGCCTCCGCGTCGCACGCGGACGGGCGCCCCCGCAGCCGCGGCGACGACAATATCCGCGTCGTCCACCACTGGTTCACTCCAGGCCAGCCGCGTGGCGTCTTCGTCGTTTTCGTTGTTCACCGCGTCGATTCTGCGTTTCAGCACTGTAAGTTCCCGTTGAAACGCAATCGCGATGGACACGTTGTGCGCCACCTCCCGTACCCCGTCCATGTCCTCGCCAGCCCACGTGAACTCCTCCGAGGCGATTAGGATTGAATCCAGCTCTTCTGCGGCGATCGGCGGGGACTTTTGCGCAAGCGCCGTCATCGCCTCCTTTACCCAGGCACTCGATTTCTTCGCCCGGGCTTTCGCCGCGGCTTGCGATTTGGCGTCCAACCCAGACCCGCCCTTCTGTTTCTTCCCGCCGCACGCCCGCTCCACCGTTTTGACCAACCCCTCGAGCTGCGCAATTGATTTGCGGTAAAAGAGCACGCGCTTAGAGTTTGGACAGTCGCACAGCTCGTTGCTGTGTCGCAGGCACGCGGGGCGGTCGGGGTTGCACGTACACGCCACGCCGCTGAGGTGCAAAATGTACCGGCAAATAGTGCACTCCCGGTCGTACGTGCCGTTTGCGTTTTTATCGGAAAGCGCGCCGTCGACGTTTTCGCCCAGTGAATTATCTTCTGTTTTCGGATCTGCCTTTTCTGCCGCCTTTGGAGGTGATTTACCTTTCCTGCCTCCAGCGGAAGCAACCATCTGTTTTTTTTGCCGTTCAACTTTGTTCTGCGCCGCTTGCGCTTTCGAAAGGAGCTTCTTGGGCGTGTATCTTCTGCTCCGAACAACGCCGTTCGCCACGAGCTTCTCCCTCCCCGTTCGTTCCTCAGCAAGCGTTTGCTTCAAGTCAGACAAAAGCCACTTCGCCGCTTCCGCCCCGATGACATCGTCACACGCCGCAACACAAAGCAGCTCGTCGTGGCAAAGCACTGAGGGTTTGTTGAACGAGCGGTACCGCTCCACGCCGAACCGCGCGAACCGCAGCCAGTCCGCGGGCGCAAAGTTCACCGCCTCCGCGACGTTGAACCCGGTGTTAAATCCCGCGTGATAACTCCGAGGGAACGTCACCACGAACTCGCCCGCGTGCTGGTCCGTGCGGTACACAGGCACGTTGTCCTTCACCAGAAGTGAGGGACTCAACATGGTGACAAGCTGGAACAACAAATCGGGTTGGCTCGCAAATAAATCCGGCAACTGCTTTTTGAAACTCTCTTCGAACTGCTCCGCGGACTCGCCCGGGACGCCGTACCACGTCTTCGCCGCGCCCACGTGGTTGTAGTTCATGGAGTACAAAGCGTGGTCCTCAAAGTGCCAGCAGAACGAGGAGAAGGTCGAGCCGAAGTACAGCCAGGGAACGAGGACACCAGGGATGTGGTCCCTAACTTTGCGCAACAGCGAAATGTGGTCAAGGGTTGAGTCGTTGTCGTCGTCATCCTTGTCATCCATTGTCTCGTCTTCCAGGTCAGACATACCGTCATCGATACCCGTCGACGGAGGGTTGTTCTTTTCATTCTTCGAAAACCTCGAGGGATGCCGTGGGATGTTGTTCAAGTTCCACGCGTGCGTCGCGGCAGCGTTTTTCTCACCTGATCGATTGTTTCTCCCGTGGTCCGCATCCCACGCCCTGGGAAATGCGCTGCCGTGAACCGACGTGTCAACGTCCGCGCCGTAGTGCACATCAACCGTGTCCCCGGACGACCCTCCAACGCCCTCTTCCACCATGCGCCAGAAGTGTTCCTCGATTTCGGGGATGGACGGGCGCTTGCCGGATCCGTCGGGAGAATGATTCGCGAAAAACTGCTCGTCGAATTTCGCGCACGATTGCTCAAACTCGTCCATGGTGAAACTCTTCCCCGTGTTGAACCCTAGGTCGTCCACGTTGTTCGCGGAAGCGATGCAGTCAGGGCAGAACCAGTCACCGGACGGGATGGACAACAGGGGGGGGGCGAGGCAGTACGTGTGGTACCTGTTGGGGGGGAGAAAAGAGGTTGAAATTGGGAGAATGTCAGCCAGTTGGTTGTGTTTTGCATGCAGATTGTTACTCGTGAATTTCCGCAAACGCACGACGGTTATTCCCGACTGTCTGCGGGTGTTGCAAAACCGACCGACGCGGATCGATGACTGGGACAGCGCGGATTTCATGGTCAGGTCAGGGAGGGTAACCGTACGTACCCCAAGTCGCATCCGTCGCACAGGATCATGGAATCCTCCTGCGCGGAGCCTCCGCAGTTCTGGCACCCGAAGGACTCGAGTTGCTGCGCCACCTCTTCCAGGCCCTGTTCCGAGGTAGGAAAGGGAGATGGTGAAAAATAAAGGTCAGCGTGCGATTGAGAAACGTGAACGCGCGAAGCGACGGGCGGGGGCGGGACGTGGGGGTGGAAAACGCAGTTGTGAGTTTAGTAAAAGACATTGCGCGCTATTTCCGCGCGTGCATATGACCCCGACGTGTCTGTCTCATCGAAACAAGAACCGTACACGCGCTGTACTCGCGGGAAAGGCAACGAGGCGTCGCGCGTCAAGGTCGCGTTTCACGGAAAAAGAAAATCGCGCCAATCGCGAGAGCTTCAAAGAGCGCGTACCATCTCGAGCTTGAGCCGCTTCGGCGGCGGTTCCGCGACGTTCCCGAGCTCGAACAGGGCTTCGAGAAGATCCTCCTCTTTTTCCGACGTGGTTTCCATCGCTGCGGCTCTTTCCGCCGCAGCCGCAGCGGATGCCTTTTCCCGTTTCCGCTCCTCCTCTTTCTCCTTCTTCGTCGCGGCGGCTTCCTTTGCTTTGCCCGCAGGCGACAGCTCCGCGGTGCGCTTTTTGTGAGTCTCGAATGAGAGCAACCACTTCTGGTACAGCTGTTTCAAGGACGACGCGTCCGCGATCGTGGCGTCCGTCCCGTCAACCTCTCTGGCGATCGTGCGCCACAGCTTACCGCGACACGCGAGGTCGAATCCGCCGTGTTTCCCCACGACGCATTCGTACAGCACTCGCAAATCGAGCTTTCGGCCTCCGAACACCGGCCACCGCGTGACCGTCTGGTTCTCGTGCGTCTGCATAAACTCCACGTATTCCACTCTCCACGTTTTGTGCTTGCCCTTCGCCAGACGCAGCTGCAGTTCGTTCACCGTCTGTACCCGCGTCTTGAACGTGAACGTCCCTGGGTCCTGATTAAACGGAACGACCCAACCGGGGGGTGGCACGATCCGACAAAGACCGCAAGGCTCCGCCTCGGCGCGAATGCTCGCGATATATCGCAGGGGATCGGCGAATTCCTGCGCACTGGGGTGGAAGACCGGGGCCTCCCGACAACCCGCCATGCGGAATTTGGGCGCCATCGCAGAGGGGGCACCGCCGGAGCCCGACAACACACAACGACCGCTCCTCTGGCAATGAAGAAAGAACGACCCGAAGGCAAAGTGAAGCCAACTGAGCAGGGGAGGGTATGGGATGACACACGTTTGCCGAGTTTTCGAGTTCGGAAAAGCAGCTAGAGGGGATGAAGACCAAGCAGGAGGCGCTGCAGCACGAGGTGATGGCGATGGGTCAGGCGATGTACCAGGGTGCGGTCATTCAACTCGTGTTTTATGTTGTATTAAAAAGAATGTCGCTACTCCGTGGTGGTGTCGTTTCACAAAGAATCTTCACACGTATAGGATAGGTTCCGCACGTGAGGCGTACCATGTGCGTCGTGCAATTGGAAAATTAGTTCCCATTTAGAACGCGTCGGCGGCAATGCGCGCGGCGTTGACGGACGCCTCGAACGCCTTGGCACACGCGTTCTCGTCCGCGGCACCCGCGCACTGAATCTCCATTGCTTTGAGCGACCCGCCGCCCGCCATCTCGAGCACCTCGTCGGAGAGGATCAGGTTCAAGCCGGTGTTGAGCTCCTGCGCGACCATGGCGAAGATGGACACCATGGCGAGCCTGCCGTTGTTGAGCTCGCGCATGCGATCATCCTCGAACCTGTCGGGGCCGCGGAACTCACGGAAGCCCAGGGGGTCGAACTCTCCGTAGTCGCCGGGGATGTGGTCATCCTTCATGAGGAACAAACGCGAGGCGTCGAAGGGGTTCTGCCACGCGATCTGCACGCTGGCGGCTTCGCAGGCGAAGATGGTGGCGCCGATTCCGAGCCAGAAGGCCGTGGGCACCTGCTGGAAGTGGTTTACGGCGGGGCCGGTGACCTGCGCGTCGAACAGGAAAGAGCTGCCCTCGACGGACTCGCCGACGAGGAAACCGACGGTGGCCCACATCGCGAGGCGGCCTGTTGTGAAGGGAGCAGGGAGAGGGGTGAGGGTGAGAATATCTCCAAATATCTATCCAAAACAAAACACGAGTGTTCGGAAACATATCCACATCGGCAGACGGCAGATCCAAGACGATTTGACAAGACGTGCGTGCATCTAAACTTACCGTGCGTGATCTCCACGTCTGCGTACCTCTGCGCCTCCGCCTGGTCGATGTCGTTGAAGAACCCGAACGCGTCGATGCCGTTTGGGAAGGGCGCGCAGCCCTGGACCAGGCCCGCATCGACAGCCTCTTGCAAGTTTTTGTACGTCTGGCCGGCGCGAGGCTTGGCGCCCTTGGCGATGGCGTTGGTGCGCACGTCGCGCTTGGGAACCTTGGGCGCGACCTTGGAGGTCACAGCGGAGCCAAGGAAGGTGGAGGTCAATGCGGCCATCGGACGGATGTGTAGATGGGAGTGGGAAGGGTGTGCGTGCGGGTATGACTCATGAAAAGCGCGTTAGAAGGCGTTATCCACCTGGCAATGAAAACAACGTCGATTGGTCACTGCTGTCAAATCTCTTCTCGCGCGAAGAATTTAGACAGTCAATCCCCATACATTTAGACCCTCATCGTGGACGTGCTTCGCGTCGAGTTTTCCAGTTCGGACGAGCAGCTTGAGGGGTCCAACGAAACGTCATTTTTCGCGACGCGCGTCCAAGATGGCGGACGTCCCTGCGTCCCTGGGCATCCAAATTGATGACCCTCCAACTGACGGCATTAGCAGTATATCATTCGCAAAAACCAGTGACGCGCTGCTCGTGACGAGCTGGGATGGCACCGTCCGCGTGTACGACGTCGACCCGGATGGACGCTCAACGCTTCGGTGCCGTTTCGACACGAACGCCCCGGTTCTCGATGCGTGCTTCTGCGGCGAGAACGACGACGCCGTGGTGAGTTGTGGGCTTTCCAAAGCCGTAATGTACCACGACCTTGATACCCAAGTCACTTCGGTGGTGGGCACGCACTCCGACACGGTGCGATGCGTGGCTTGGGATCAATCGAGTGGAGGATTAATCTTCAGTGCTGGCTGGGATGGTCAGGTGAAGTGTTGGGACCTGTCGAAGCCCGCGGAATCGCGGTGCTTGCGTTCCGCTTCTCTACCCGGTAAGGCACACGCCATGGCTCTATACAGCGGAACTACAGAATCAAATGAATCATCGGGTGATGAAATCGCCGCACCGAACCGTTTAGTCATCGCCACCGCCGGCGGCCGAATAGTTTCGCTGTTCCCAAAACGTTTCGCTGAGAGCGGCGAAATTGAGTTTGACCGCGCGTCAACTTTGAGCCACCAAACCAGAGCACTGGCGATAACCCCGGACGGCGGGGGGTTTGTTAACACTTCAGTGGAGGGTAGAGTGGCGTGGGAACGATTTTCCGAAGAGCAAGTCAACGAGCAATACGCGTTCAAGTGCCACAGGACGAAAGACGAAGGATGTGAAAAAAACGCAAAAGCAAAAGAATCGCTTCCGCACTCGGTCCACGCCGCGTGCTTCCACCCCACTGGCGCGTTCTGTACTGGCGGGGGGGACGGTTTCGTGAACACGTGGGATGGCAACAGGAAGAAGCGGGTGTTTCAATACGAGCGGTACCCTACAAGTGTGGCTGGTGTTTCTTTTTCGAAGGATGGTACGCGCGTGGCCGTGGCGGTAAGCGCGGAGAGGAAAAATGAAACTGCAAACGTTTCCGCGGACGCCGTTTACGTCAAGCTCGTCGGCGCCGCGCAGGTTGCCTTGAAAAACAAGTAAGCAGTAATGTAACTCATGAAAAACAAGTAAGCAGTAGATAACTTATGACACACAAGTAGATTATAGTACAACGTGTGCGACGATTTCGTCTTCAATATTGGTACAGCATGAAGAAATCAGAAAGTATACACCTTTTATCAGAACATCACCTCTACGCGGCGGTGGTCCGCATCAGTTCCACGTTCCCACCGGCAGCAGTCGTATCTTCGCACACCACCTTCCTCGCCACGAACTGCTCGAGGTAGTTTTCGGATCCAGCCTTGGCGCCGTTCCCGGACAAGCCGTGTCCCCCGAACGGCTGCGATTCAACCACCGCACCGACGACGTCGCGGTTGACATAGAAGTTGCCGCAGTTCAACGTGTCCGTGACCAAAGCTTTGGTGGAAGCGCACCGGGTCATCACCCCGCCCGTCAGCGCGAAGCCCTTGGCGTTCATCGCGTCTAAAACATTTCGTAATTCAATTCGCGACCCATCATACGTCAGCACGTGCAGCACCGGGGCGAAGAGCTCCTGTGTGATTTGCGACAACGCGTCAACCGGATTTTGGCCGGAAGGGTTCAGGTCGTACACCCTGGGGTGGAACAACCCGTTGTCGATGTCATCCGAGCCTATTGTCTTGGCGACTAAGGTTGACCCGTTGGCCTCCAACTCAATGCAATGGTCCACCGCTTTCTGCGCCGCTTCTGTTGAAATGAGCGGCCCCACGTCCGTGGAGCAGTTCAGGTTATCGGCCGAGACGCGCATGGCTTGTAGCCCGCCGGATAGCATATCGAGCAACTCGTGCTTCACGCCGTTGTCCAGGATCAGCACTCTTGCGGACGAACACCTTTGACCGGCGCTTTGGGCGAACGAACGCAACACGGCGTCGCAGGCTTGCTCGGGTAACGCCGAGGCGTCCACCACTAACGCATTGAGCCCGCCCGTTTCAGCGACTAATCGCGCCAACGGCGCGTCATTTTCCACCGCATTTTGCGCCAGCGATAGGTTGATTCGCGCCGCGACTTGAGAAGACCCTACAAACGAAACACCCGCGAACGCACCAGACTTGATCAGCGCCGCGCCGGCGCCGTTCTTGTCGTCATCGAGAACAACTCGAATGTCATCATCTAAAGCACCCGCTCTTTGCATGACGTCTGCCAGAGCCATGGCGCACCGGGGCGTTTTCGGGTGCGGCTTGATCACAACCGGGTTGCCTGCCACGAACGCGCTCGACACCAAGCCCCCGACAATCGCGAACGGGAAGTTGAACGGTCCGACGCACAGCCACGGCCCCCGGGGTTGCGCTCGCAACAAACACGACTCACCTGTTACCGTGGGCAAGGATCGCGGCTCCAGAAGCGTCGCCCTCGCTCGGCTGGCGTAGAACCTGAAAAAGTCAACGCACTCGCGAACCTCATCACCAGCATCAAGCAACGTCTTGCCCGCTTCTTCCATGATCATCTTTGAAAACGCGACGGTGTCATTCTCGATCAAATCAGCCGCTTTGTCCAGCGCGTTCGCTCTTCGCTTAACGCTCTCGACGTACGAATCGCCCGACACGGAGACAAACTTTTGAGCTTTAACTTTGGATAGCATGGCTTTGAATGTTTCATCGTTCTCGTCCCTGAACTGAAACGACTTGACGTCCGGGCGAAACGAATCCGTCAGTGCGAAGACGCCTGGAAAACTAGGGCGCTCGAAATCCATACCGCGCGCGCTTAAACGCAAGCCACCGTACACATCACGCGGCGAGTTGGGGAGGCCAGAAGAGAGTAGGGTAGAGGTATTAGTACCATCAGTACCGTCACCTATCATCTCTTCCCTGAACTCTTGCAACACGTCAACGTTCATCAGGTCGTCTCTCTTCTGCGCTAAACTTTTCAAGAAACTCGAGTTGGCGCCGTTCTCGAGGAGGCGGCGAATTAAGTACGCGAGAAGATCGTCGGGTTTGCCGACTGGAGAGTACACCCTTGTGGGCAACCCCGCGTAATCAAACGATTCACCCATCCCGTGCAGCCTCTGGAACTCGCACTCCATTTCCGAAAAGTTGTCAACCCCGTCGCACATGGCGATGATGTCCGCGACCGTCCGCGCGTTGTGCGTGGCGAACGCCGGTTTCGGTAGGTACGCAATGTTTTCAAGAAGAAACGCAGCACACGCGAGGTAGCTCACATCCGTCATTCGCTTTTCCGTCCACACGGGGTACATATCCGCGCCTACTACTTGAGCCTCCTTCATCTCCGAGTCCCAGTACGCGCCTTTGACTAGCCTGACTCTTATTTCAGTAGCCGGGTACTTCACCGCGAGGGTTTTCAAGAACTCTAAAGCATCCATTGCTCTCCGCCCGTACGCCTGGACCACGATTCCTATTGAAGCCGGCGGAGCATCACCGACGTACCGCTTTCGTAGCATCTCTTCCAACACCGATAACGTCAGCTCCAGCCGGTTCTGTTCCTCAGCGTCGATGAACACGCACAGGGGTGAGTCGTGGTCACTGGGAAGGACAGTTGACAATTTGTTGGAAAGGTCGTCCACGCATTCGTTGCGCGAGAGCTCATCAAACCGGGGGGATAGGGATGACAATTTGATGCTCATTTGAGGTGAGTTCACTCCAGAGTGCTCGATATGATGCGCCGCGGCTTGGTAGGATGTTAGGTACTTATCCGCATCGGCAAACGTCCGCGCACCTTCGCCGAGCACGTCGAAGGAGTGCGAAACAAACGCACCGCGGTTTTTCATCTCGTTTACCTCGTTCCGCCGCGCCCGTTTCAACGCGTTTTGAATCGTATCACCCATCGTGAACTTGTTGCTCAGTAAACCGATGGCTTTCGTGACGCCCACTCTTAGGGGAAAGTCAACCAATTGCGACGGTGGGTCGTACTCGTTGGGGTTTTGAGTCGCGTCGCGTGCGTTCTTTTGGCTCCCGAAACCCACAACCTTCTTCACCGCCGCTAACGCCACCGAGCTGGCGTTAACCAACGCGCTCTTGTCGCCTTGCAGGTGTGACATGAAATCAAGGTCGTGCTGGCCTATGGTGTCTCGGATTAGACGATCCGGCATGTACGCCCCGGCGCCGTTCGGAACCCGGATTAAAGCTTCCGCTAGGGACATGAGCGCGACGCCTTCGGGGGAATCGACGGAGTACTCAGAAATCAGGGGATCCAAAGTTAAATGTTTCCTCACAGGGGAGTGGAACGCGCGCATCGCACGCGCGCCAAACTCCTCTCCAAGCGCGTTCGCCAACACAGGGTCGCGACGAGCGTGGGCGAATTGTCGAAGTTGTTCGTTCGCATCAGCTTCATTTGCGGACGCGGAGACGGACGCAGAGGTTACATCACTGTCCGACTTCTTGGCAGAGACGTCGTCAGCACGACCGGTCCGAACTTCAGGGGCGGGGAACCTGAAGGAAGGGAGCTTCGCGGTTCCTCGGTGTGTCCGTGGTTCGCGCCAGCTCGTGAACAGATCCGCTCTGGTCAACGGCGTGACGTCAACGCGTGCAGCTTGGGGGTTCAGGTCGTTGAAGTCGTATCGGTTGGAAACCGAGGGGCCTTCAAAATCGTCGACCTGCTTTACTTTTGCATGAAGCGGTCGGACCAGTCTCGAGGCGCGCGCAGAGGCGAGCGCGTTGCGCACCAAAGTGGTGAACGCACGTCGAGGTGTCGCCGAAGGCATTCTGCTGTGGGGGAATCAACGCGGCGCCACCGGGCGCTCGGGTTTGTGCGCTTTCGACGCGCTTTGGGCGCCCCTTGACGCGTTTGTTTTTTACCGCGAAACGAAATCTGACGAGGATGGATCAATGACTTTTCAGAATTTTCAAGCGTCGTCCTCGTTTTTCTGAGTTAATAAACAGAAGGGCGTCGACCGTTCTGGGGAAACTCAAGAGGGGCGCTCGGATCGCAAGCGCCCGCCAAAACATGAGGTTTTCGTAAGACAACGTTGTGCTGCGCTGGCTTGCTGCTTTGGTTTTTCTCGGTTTGTCAACTATTTTTTCTAAGCGGGATGCTCTCTTCGTCAACCCTCCCCAACTCTCGCCCCCCCCCATCTTCCCCATGCCTCTCTCGCTGACCTCCCGCATTCGTCCCAGTGTCGTCCTCACTCCCTCCCCATGACGCGAGGGTCTCCATGAACCGAATCGAGCTCTGTGAAGACGCGGACTCCAGCTCCAGCTTTCGCGCTTGTTTCCACCTGTGAATAGATTCTTCCTGTTCCCTTGAAACCGGGATTCGATTCGCAGCGACGTGCCTGTTGACGTCCCAGGTCGTCACAAGGACAACCACGCCCACGAATCCAACGTGAAGCGCCTTGCTCAGCCCGGTCGGACCGCGCATCGCGTCGGAAGACGAAACGTCACACCGGGAGGACCGTGACTCCCGGTGTGATGGGTCATCATTTTTATTTCGTTTCAGGCTTGGTGCCGACGTCACGAGCCCTCTTATCGCAGTTTCAGCAAATCTGACGATCACTCCGCTATGCCCGCGCACGCGGCGACCCGCGGTGTCGCAGGGCCTCCCTCTGCTATGTTGCGGTCGAGATCCGCGAGCGTGCGATGCCTCCGCCGCGCCTTCGCCGCCGTGCGCGCGCCCGCGCGGCGGTGCGGCGTCACGACCTGTACCGTGATGCGCTCCGCCGACGTCTCCACCGCCCCGGCCGATGCCCCCCCCTCTGTCCCCAAAGAGAAGAAGCTCCCCGCGTTCGACTACACCGCGTTGGTGGCGTCTGTGTGCGAGATTGCCGCAATCGCAGTGCCCACGAAAGTAGAGGTTGCGGTGCAAGCGGATGCGTACACGTTGGTTCTCGGCCTAAGAGGTTTAGCAGGGAAGACTGCTATCCATGTTTCTTGGCACCCCGACGCGGCGCGCGTGGCGTTAGGGCCGCCCCCCCCTCGCGTGCACAAAACAGAAAACCTGAGTTTCGGAGAACAAGCTACAAGTGTGCTGAGAGACTTGATCTTGACCGAGGCGACGGTCCCGACCAAATGGGAACGCGTGGCGGTATTTTCCTTCGCCGACCGGCCGGGCGCCGATCCCAAATTCAAATTGCACGTCGAAACCCAGGGCCGAAACTCAAACGCGATTTTAACGGAGTGCGGCGCTAAAGCCGATCGGGGCGGGAACAGTGACGGTGACAAAATCGTCGCGTGTGCGTACCAGGTAGGCGATAAGCAAACCTCGGTGAGGCAGCTATCGCCCGGTTTTGCGTACCAAGCTCCGCCACTGGCGCCGGGGGAGGCGCCTTCTGAGGAATGCAACATCGACGCGTTTCGTGAGTTAGTCACGAACGCCGCCGCGTCGTCTGGCAAAACCAAAAAGAAGAAAGCTAGAGACACCGAAGAAACCCCGGAGTCTAACCCCCCTGTATCCAACGGTATCGTCCGTGGATTTCGAGGTGTCTCGCCCGCATTAGCCCGGTCGCTGCTTGACGACGCGAGTTTGGACGTGAACTGCGGAGTCCACGACGTAAATGACAAAGCGTGGGTCGCGATACACGCTGAGTTTGTTGCGTGGTCACAACACATGTCATCAATGATACACGCGATTGAAAAGGCAAACACGTCGGATCCCATGGACGTGGACAACGACGGGAAATGTAAGCTCGGTGACGTGCTCCATCACGCGCGGTGGCACACGGAACAAGGCCAACTTATGCCGCACAAGCGAAGCGCCGCAGGTAGTTGTACTTCCCCAAACACCGTGGCGCTATTCGAAGCGGCGGAGACCTCCGACGCGTCGCAAAACAGCTTAGTCGACGAATACGACCGCGCGAGGCAAATGCCCCTCCCCTCCGTGGGCACTTTGTTCGCCTCGGTTTACGGCGAAGCCAAGGATGTGGACGTTTTTCGAAGGGAAAAAGACCGACTTCTTCAAGGCACCAAAACGGCGTTGAAGAAAACCAAACAGAAAGTAAAAGCGTTTGAAAATCAAATCGCCGACGCGGAAGATTTTGAGGCGACGAAAATTAAAGCCGATGAGATCATGGCGTACCTCCACGCCTATGAACAAGGGAGTTCATCGATGACGGTGTACGACTTTGAAACCGGTGAGGCACGGGAAGTGGCGATCGATCCTTTGATAGGCCCCAACGCCACGGCAGAAAAACTGTACAAGAAAGCGAGAAAAAGAAAAAGAACAGCTTCTGCGGTTGAACCTTTATTAGCCGCTGCTCAATCCGAGCTAAACTATTTAGAACAACTCGAGTTTACTCTTTCTGAACTCGACGGTGCCAATTCAGATGACATCCTGTCCCTTGAGGAAATAGGCTTGGAGTTGGTGGATGCCAAGTTGATGAAACCCGCGGGGAAGGGAGCTGCGAAGGCTATTAGGGAAGAAGAAAGGACAAAAAAAGGGGGCAAAGGCAAACCTTCTCAACAGAAGAACAAAAACAACAAAAAGCGAATGGCGCGCGAGGCGGCGATGACCAACATTAGGAAATACGTCGCTCCAAGCGGCAAGGAAGTTTTGGTTGGCAGAAACTCACAAGGCAACGAGGCGGTGTCCCTAACAATTGGCCAGGATCAGGACGTCTGGTTCCACGTCCGAGGCGCACCTGGCGCACACGTTATTTTAAGACAACAACCCGGTGAAAACGCGAACGATGATGACCTACAGTACGCCGCGAACTTAGCGGCGTTTCACAGTAAATTAAAAACTGGAGGAAAAGTCGACGTGTCCTATACGTCGCCGAAGTTCGTCAAGAAGCCTTCTGGCGCGCGGTTAGGGATGGTCACTATTGACAGGGAACGAGTCATGACGGGACGGCCGGACGACACGGAGCCCGCGGAGGAAGAGAGGAAGGGTGGGACGAAGGGGGACGGAGCGTGGTAGAGGTATTACTTTTGTGAAACTTTTTTGTTTTTGTGCTCGCGCTTTTTATCCGATAGCACTTTAAGCGCCTCTCGGCGTTTCGAAGTTCGCTTGCCACCCGCGCTGCGGTGTGCTCGTCCCCAACCCTCACCACGACTCGGTGTGCTCGGGAGGCGCGCGCCTTGGTTTCCGCCGCGCGCGCGATGGCCGGCTTCGCGGCATCGGCAGCGCCTGGAGTACCGACCGCGTCGCCGGGTCATTTGATGACGTGTCGCTCCGAAAAGATGCGATCGATGATGCGCACGAGATCGATGGTGAGTGCGTCGCGGAAAGCAACTACCGCAGTACCGGTGGAGCCCCCGTTCGAACCCCCCGCAGAGGGCGTGTGGTGCGACCCGCGGCGCGTCCGAGTGCTGCGCGGCAGCATGGAACCGAAGGGCGACGGCCCCGTGGTGTACTGGATGTCTCGGGAACGACGCGTGTTGGATAACTGGGCGTTGAACAACGCGCTGGAAGTCGCGGCGCGCACAAACCGAGGTTTCCACGTCGTGTACATCCTTGATTACGAAAAGGATTTGGTACAGGGCGCGCGACAACGCGTTTTCGAAATTCAAGGATTGCGGGAGGTTGATGAAAAGCTGCGTGAGATGAACATACCCTTCCACGTGACGGATGCGAATGACAACGCGAGCGGCTCAAATACCAAAACAAACTCGAAAGCGGTGATCGCGGCGCTTGAGAAATTCGGACCTTCCCTGGTGGTGTGCGATTTCTCGCCGTTACGCGAGCCGAGGAAGACAAGAGACGATATCGTTACCCTGCTATGCCCGTGCGACGTCCCTGTCACGGAAACCGACGCGCGGAACGTGGTGCCGGTTTGGCAAACGTCGGACAAGAAAGAGTACGCCGCGCGAACGATAAGGAAAAAAATCATGTCCCGACTGGACGTTTTCTGTACCGAGTTTCCTGGTAAAGAGGCGATTGAATTTTCCATGCGACGGGTGCTGGAGGGAAGTGATGGTACGGTAAATAGCAATGGAATTATGGATTCGTCGACACTAGCTACACCCTTTTCAGATAAAGCAGACTGGGACGCGTTACTGGAAATTGCAAAAAATTCAGCTGGCGCTCGGCCAATCTATTCAAAAACGCGGGGTTTGACCTCTGGCGAAACCGCTGGGTTGCGTCACTTGACGCAATTTGTGACAAACAGGATACACCTGTACATAAAACGCAACGACCCCAACGTCATCGGAGGGCAGTCAGGTTTGTCGCCGTACATCCGGTTCGGGTATGTTTCAGCACAACGCGCAGCGCTCGAAGCGCGAAAAGCTTTAATGGACGCGAGGGGTGATTTTGATGAGTCATCGATGAATACATCCATTAGCGCTTCCGGCACTGAAACAGATCCTTTCATGGATACCCTCACGGACGCGACGAACTCCTTCATCGAGGAGCTCGTCGTGCGCCGCGAGCTGGCGGAGAACTTCGTGGCGTACACTTCGCAGTACGACACTTTGGCCGGCACCACGGCGCAATGGGCAATGGACAGTTTAACAATGCACGAGACAGACAAACGGGACCCTTCGTACACGTTTGATCAGTTGGAAAACGCGCAGACGCACGACGAGCTTTGGAACGCAGCACAGTTGGAGTTGACCGAGCTGGGCCAAATGCACGGCTTTATGCGCATGTACTGGGCGAAGAAAATATTAGAGTGGACCTCCGACGGGCCTTCCAAAGCTTTCGAAATCGCGCTTTATTTCAACGACCGCTACTCGTTGGACGGCCGAGACCCGAACGGGTGCACAGGCGTGGCGTGGGCGATCGCGGGGCTACACGACCAAGGGTGGAAGGAAAGGGAGGTTTTCGGGAAAATTCGGTACATGAATTACCAGGGGTGTGAGCGAAAGTTCAAGGTGGATCAATACGTGGCGAGGATAAATGACGAAGTCCGAGAGGAAACACAAACGCGCGAGAGTATCGAGAGATGAGAGGGTAACTAGTCTATCCTACTGCGTAGTTTTAAAATATGACCTGTCTCCCGTCCTTCAATCACGCAAGTCCCACGCTACTTCCTCGGCGCCCATACCGCTATTCTTCCGTCTTGTAACCCCCCTAACACGCAGTCCTCCTCCGTGACGGTGACCGCGGTGATCGCGCATCCCACGCCGTCCAGCCGCGCCCACGGAGCTAAGTCATGTGCCGTACGCACCGCCACCGACCCTTTCCCGGAGCCCAACACCAGGAACCGCTCGTCGTACGTGACGCACAGGGTGTTGATCTTTTCGGTTAAAATTGCGCAAGCTAGGGGTTCAGAGTCGCACGGAACATTTATGCCGTGCGACGTTAAACAAAGCGCGTCGCCGCTGTACACCAACACGCGCGCCGTTGAAACTTTGGCGTCGAGGAGGTGGACCCATGACGGCGTGCCGTGGGTATCGATTGATTGCTTGTCAGTTGTTGAGCTTCCTATTGAGCTTCCTGGCATACCTCTACCTCTCCTGACAAACCGCAGGTGCCGTCCCGCTCTCAACGCGTGTAACAACACCGCACCATCCGCACCCCCCGAGACCACCAAGTCCAGCTCCGAGGATGCGGCGACGCACGTCACGGCGTCGTCGTGGCCGAACAGCGTTCGCTTCGGTCGGTGCCCTAGGCCGCCTCGTTCGTTGAACGACATTTTTGTGGACTTCACGTTCCATCCCCCGGGCGGAGGGAGGACTTCCCATACTGAACACGTCGTGTCCCTGGAGCCTGATACGATCAAAACAGATTTGTTCGAGTCATCATCTGACTCGTGATTTCGCTTCGCCCACGGCCTCCTTTGACCCCGCCCTCCGCCTTGCGCCACGGCGAGACACGTGACCAAGTCCCTGTGCCCCGTGGCGATTTGAAGCTCGCGGCCGTCTTCGGTTAAACATGTGCGCACGCCGTGGTCCCAATGCCCGCAAGATACCAACACCTTGCCACCCGCGATGGTGGCGAACATAGTTTCATTCGCGGTGGCGCCGGCGGCGAACGGCGAAACCGACGTGGGTCGCTTCGAGTTCAGCGAATTCGAACTGACGTCGCACTCCAGGGAGTACTGCGAGGTTCCGGAATCAACCAGGAACCGGTGCGCCCCCACTTGACCGTTCCCGGAAACGCACGCGACTTTGAAGTTGCCGATAGAAGCCACGGCGGATGGAACAGAATCGACTGAAATAAACACAACAGGTGAAGGGGGTGATGAATTCAACCTGGGCACACCGACCGTCACGAGATCCATGCGCCCAGGCGCGTGACGCAGCGCCGGCGCCGGTGACGGCGGGGGATTGCGCTTTGGGTGCGGCTTTTTGAACAGCTGGGCCGGGGTTTGCCCAAAGTTCATGACGTGCGCCTCCGCGGCAGCCCTGCGCACGGGGTCTTGGATGGACTTCAAGTCCACCGATCCCTCGTACGTCAGGTGGTGGAACACGTTGGTACGTCGCACCGCTTCCTTGCCGACTTGCGCAACCCCAAACACCAAGTCGACCCACTCGTGAATTGTTGTGCTGACAATGTCGCTTTCTAACGCTTCCCTCATCAAGCGGATGAACTCGTGCGAAGACCCCTTGGCCCAAGGCGGAAGCTCCACGTGATTAACCACCTCGCCATCCTGCGTCGCTCCGAAACTACACCCATCGTTGTTCTCTAGAAACTCAGGAAGATAGAAAAACTCGGGCGTCAGTTCCTTGACATCCGCGGTTGATTTCAAAACCCCCTCCCACGTCTTCGCAACTGACGAGAATAAACGGTCTGCGTGGTCGAAGCGCCCGCCCTGTAGCTGTCGTGCCAGCGCCGTGAAAGGCTCCAACCTCAACAGAAAGTGCAACACGATACCTTGCGAGCTATAGTGCGAGCCGTAGTGAAACGGCGGCTCTTGCGCGTCTGGGTCTTGGGCTAACAACTCGTACCGCTCAATGAATTCGGACAAACGCTTTGAGTCAAGCGCGCCAATAGGTTTACTTAAATCGCGGAACTGGTTTTTGTTCTGTAAATCTATATCCTCCGAAACGTAGTCAGATAACACCCAAGGGAACACCGGGTACTGAGTGAGGTCGTTCAACGTTCGGCCAGCCAACGTGTTCAAGCTCATCAAGTAATCGAACGTGCTTAGATTTCGGTTTTTCCAAAGTAACTGCACGCGCTTTGCGGCTTCGAGTTTTTTTTTTCGATCCATCAAGATTATGTCGGCTTTGAGTTTTCGACCCGAGTCGACGATTTTTGTGGAAACGTCCTTCGCTGTTTGCGTGTCTTGAAAAGCCAGAAAAACGGACCCTCCACCTGACATGAACAGTTCAACCGCGATGTGCTGTAGCCGGTACCGCGAGCGGTGGACTTCGTCGATCCGCGAAGTGGGCCAGCGCCAGAACCGTTTCTTCGAAGGGGAGATTTCACCCGCGTTTAGGTCGATGTCGCTATTATCGTCGCCTTCGTCCGCGATGAAGTGTACCCACGCCCTCGAGATGTCCAAACGCCCGCTGACGGCCCGTTTGATGTTCACCAATGTCGCGGAGACACTGAGAATTACCTTTCGTTTATCGTCCGGGGATAAATCAGTCACGTCCTTTTCTTTCACAGTGTTTTCTTTTTCTTTCGAATTTTCGTTCGCCGGCTCGTCAACGTCATCGTCTTCGTCTTCATCGTTTTCATCAGTCTCACCAATCAGGTTTTTGCGTTTCACCGCGTCCCCTAGCACTCGGTGCACGTCGGCATTGACGTTCGACTCGTTAATACCCACCTCTTTGCTCTTCGTCTCATCCAAGTACTCCACAAACTGGTAGTTGCGTTTCAAGCGTAACCGCCGGCCGCTGAAATCCTGAGCCTTGTCGAGCTTCCACTTATACGAGGGTTTACTTGAGGAGTTGGAAGAGGAGTCCTTCGAAGAATCTACATCCAACGCATCACCCCCATTGTTGTTCCTCGCCCACGGTCCGGTTTCGCCGGTGAGGTCTCTATGCAGGTTCCTGTAGCGCCGGTCCAGGGTCTGGGATTCTTCCGCGAGGGACGTGACGGTCGTGGCCCGGCGCAAACGCTCGCGCTCGCACAACTGTGTTAACCCCAACGCAGTCTTCTGGCACAGCGCTCTTTCGTCCAGCTGTTCTCGCGAAAACGCAACAGCCGCTGCGTCTGCAGCAGCGACGGCGGCGGCGCGCCGGGCATCCCAAACCCTCCGAGCTTCCTTCGCGTCCTCCGCTGCCGCTTCTGCGGCTTTTTGTTCCGAAATTCGCGAGCGCAAATCCACGGGTAGCTCAGCTACCGTCCCGCCGCCCAACGATGTCAGGGAATTGTTATAGCCAGTGTGTGCCGTGTCAAGAAGTGCCGCGCCTGTAGAAGCAGCGGCACGTGCTATGCTCCCCGCGAGCGTGGCGCGTGCGGAGTCGCTGTCCGCAAACAAATACTCGGCGCGAACCAAATGCGTAAGGAACAAGTGTAGTCGCGTCGCGCTTGATTTTGAAGAGTCGGAGGTGTCCCCAGAGTGGCCGGGGTGCAGGAGCGCGGGTAACAGTGCGGACAGAGATGACTGCGCGTGTGCGCAAGCCTTTAAAGGCGCGCCATGGACATACACAATCGCCAGGTGGAACGCTGTGCGTTGCAACGCGGCGAGTCGAGCTGCGGCTCGTTGGGGAGACGTATCCGCGACGTCGCGTCGGTCACCGGTCACAGGGTGCGAACTTTGCTGTGTTGTCTGCGCTTGTGGATCGTCACGTGTAAGTCGCCCCGTCCCGACGGTTCTGTTTGCCAGCTCGTCAAGCACGAGCCACGTACCGTCCAGCATCTGACACTCGTCCTCGTCGAAGGTGCTCATGTCCTGTGTGTTCTCCTCGGCAACCGAAGTCACCGCGCCGGTGGCGCACCCCGCCGCGCGCGCCACGGTTTCCTCCACCAGCGGCAAAAGGCCCCACAGGTTTTCGATTTTTGTATGTCGCTCCATACTCGTATCCTCGTCTCGCATGGCGTCGAACACGTCCCCGAGCACGGCTCGTGTGGTTCGCGTGCCGTTCAGCCGCCCCCTATCTGCCGCCGCGGCGATGACATCCACAGTGGTGGTCACTTGGTGTGCCCCGCCAACGACGCGCAGCATGGCGTGTGCCAGGAGCGCGCGCAGGAGACGCCTGGTTAAAAATCGAGCCTCTTCGTGCGCAGCTTCTTTTTCCGTAACTGTTTGCCCTACTGTTTGTACTGTTGAATCCTTGGAATCCATCGCCTTGTCCGTTCGTAACGTAGGAATCAGCCACTGCTGCCAGCCTTGTTGCGTGAGGATTGCGTGCGCGTTCGCCGGGGCGCCCTCCACCAGCCGCAGCAAAGTCTCCAGCGCGCCCAACAGAACCTCGGGGTCATCGCATTTCTCGAGCAGGCGAAGTAGAACCCCAGCGGCGGCGGCGTGGACTATGCCCGGCACTCCAGAGGATGCCGCACCCGCTCCACCATCTAAACGAATGGGCGACGCCATGTCGCCAACAGGATCCGTGAGGCTTGAAGAGCGCGAGTGGGATGCGCCCAGCATGCGACTCGCGGCGGAGGCGGCACCGGAAAACGAGGCAGAAACCGCGCTGCTCACTCGCGTGAAGCGACTGTTACCGCTCTTCTTGCGCGCCAAATGCACCTTGCCCGCGGGCACGGGCTGCCCCCCGAGCATCAGCTCGAACAGCGCCGCCCGCACGCTGTGCGTCAGGGGGTACGGCAACAGCGACGATGCCACGGCGGCGAATAAACCAGGAGGCGCGTGAAGCGATTTCACACCACCGCCGCCGCTCGACGCCCCAGTTCCTACCGCGCCTCCCGGTTTCTCCCCAGCAGAGGACCCACCGTAGGACGACATCGCAGACGATATGGAGTGTACGAACGCCCCAGGCGCGGCTACGAGCCTATCCAGGTTCCCAGAGTTCCCTTGCGGCGTGAAGTTTTTGTGTCCGCCCCCCCCCCCCGGGCCCGCCCCCGCCCTGCGCGCCGCCCCCGACATCGCCGTCCGCGTTTGTTTTTTTCGACCGCGGCAGAAGCGCGGCGAGCAGGCGAATCGCGAGCGCGCGCGTTTCCGCATGCGCCCTCGCCATGGGCGCCAAGGTCATGGCGGGCCCTCCGCACTCATGCGCGATGGCGACGGCGAGTTGCCGGTGCGCGGGGTGCTCGGGCTGGAGCATCTCCACCAGGGCATCAAGAACATCAACGACGATCGACCCCCCAGTGTCGGAGAAAAAGTCGGACGCGTCCTCAACTGCGTACGCGGCGGCGGCTGCTGTTTCCAGGTACAGAGCAGGCACGGCGCCAGGCAACACCGCTCCCGCGACGTGAAGCAAAGCGCGTCTTCGATTTCGATTGTCTTGCGGTGAAAGAGGTGTTTTACCTTTCAAAGTAGTTTCATCGATAGGGTCACTGCAACACGCGGCGTCGATCAGTACCGGCGGCGGCAGTAACGCCCGCAACGCTTGCGGGTCTCTTTTCGCGAGACGTTTCAGGAACGTACTGTGGGCTGTTAGGGCGTCGTTAGGTACACACGAACCGCCCCACAGCTCTAAATCAAGCAAAAGCCGCACTGCAGCTTGATCGGGGTCGTTTCCAGGCCCAGCCCAGGCATATTGCCCCACGGACTTCACAAGGTTTTCGATGCTGGGTAATAGACCAGGTGAAAGCCTTTGGCCGCCGTCCATTTTCAACAGCCGTCCAACCATTGCGAACCCGCCGCTCGCATGGAGCGCCTCCTGGTTCAAACGGCTCGAGTCTAAAAGCCCAGCTAGCAAATCAACCGTGTCTTTGATCAACAATTGATTGTTCAGACTGTTTGCTTGTGCATGAGAAGATGAACCGTCATCAACCTCCGTCTCAGGCGGCGCCAGTAACGGAAACAGCACGTGCACGCCCCCCAGGCAGTGCACCACGTCCTTCGCGCCGTGCGTAGCACACACCCGCGCGGCGCCCACAAGTTCCGCCGCGACTGGATTTGATTGTTCCTCTGATGATTGCAGTGACAACCCTGCAATCGCCCCGGTGACGCCTCCCACTATTCCACCTGTGACCCCCCCCGCCACACCACCTGCAATGCCGTCTTTGATTTTGGTCTCAACCTTCGATTTGACTTCCTTCAAGGTTGCAAGCACACTGGAATCGCTACGATCGACGGTGCTGAAACAGTTCCGCCCACTGGCGGCGGCGGCGTTCAGCGAGAGCTGTAGCCGAGGGGCCATTGTTTCCCGAACTTCACGAGCTTCCGCAAGACTCATGCCAGCCGTGAGTAACGCAACCCCCGAATTCGTCTCAGTGGGAGAAAAACCGCCCAAATAGTCAGGACCGAGCGCGGCGACGGCAGCGATTGCGGAACCCGAAAGCGCGTCATCGAAAAAACGAACCGCGCCGATTTGCCCACTGAACGGGTGAGTAGTTCGTATAGAGGAGTCAGGGCAAGTACGCACAGAAGAGCTGCGCTTCGCGCGCCCCACAGCCCCCGCCGCGGCGAACTCGTCGAACGCGCCTATGACGCACGAGTTCAGCGGTTCCACAACTTTCGGGAACCGTAACTTCTTCGAGGTTACGGTCACGCCGTCGATGTGAAGCTTCGCGCAAGCGCTGGTCAGTGGCGTGGTAGCCTGCGCGTGCGACACCGTCACCAGCATCCACTTTTTTTCTTCGATAGTTTTGGACTTGACAGCATTGCCATCTAGCAGCACTGTTTCACTGCCGCTGGGCGAAAACACTGTGACTTCGACCCCGTCTGCACCGAGCTCGGCGGCGACGCCCAGGCCCGACGCACCGCGCAGCGCGAACAGCGCGACTCTCGCTTTTTTCACTTGTTGCGGGGAGTTATTTTTGGGATTATCTGAGTGACCACCAGCCACGGAACCCTCTCGTGGAAAACTCTCCACGCGCATCCACGCCGCGAACGTGTAACCCGTCCGCCCCATGAACCAGGGTAGGGGCTGCTTGACGACCATGCACCCAGGGCCTTCGGCACTATTTACGGCTACGTCAGAAGTTAAACTTGAACGCGTCGCGTTTCCCGCAAAGTCAAAGTATGCACGCGGGCCTTCTCGTTTCGCAGCGAGCCGTAAAGCTCTTAGCAGTTGTCGCTTCGATTCCGTTGGTATGCCGGCGTCTCGCAGAATGCGAAACGCCCCTCTGAAGTCCCTCGCGGAAAACGAGTGCGACGCGCACAGGCCGACGCACGTGGAAAGAAGGTCACAAAAATTATTTTGATTTTCGTCAGTTGAATTTTCCTTCATTCCTCGTTTTGCTTCAATCGCGAACCAGTGAAGAAGAAAGCTCAGCGCATCGCCCTGGTCCGCCGCGGCGCGCGACTGCACGGATGATTCGAGTAGCATTTGGAGCGCGTGTAGACCCCATTCAGACGTTGCCAAAGGAGCATGCCTAAGAAGCTTCAGGAACACGGGAAGCGCTCCTGGGTTTCGTATCGCAGTTTTCTCTGTTTCCAGAAATTTGGTGGGAGCGTCAAAAGTTTGAGAAAAGTCGCTTGGCACGTCCGTGTCCACCACTAGCTCCAACACGCAAAGAACCAAGTCCTTTGTAACCACGGTGCCCGCTGCTTCCAACGCGTGTGTTAACGTTTCGTAACCGACAGACTGTCCGAACTGATCCGCGGCTTGTTCCGAGCCACTCAACAAACTGCGCAAAGTTTTCACAGACGCGGTGACGACTTTTTCGGCGTTATTTTTTGAATTTTGATTTTGATCACCCCCGTACGTACCGTTCAAAAGCGATACGATCAGGACGTACGCCAGGTGCGAGTTATTGGAGTTGTCTGAGGCTAGTCGAGTGCGCAACCCGTTAGCACCCGGACCAGCTAACGCGGTGCGCAGGCCTTGAAGAATGTCGAATAAAGGGAGAAAATCTTGGGCGCCGTGCGATGCACTTGCAATCGCTTGCGCTTGGGCTAACGTCTGCAGGTACCGCCTCACGAGTTCGTCCCAGCTCTGTTTTGACGCCGACGCGTTCGTGCTGGTGCTTCCGGGAAGGCAGTGCGACGTGATCAGCGCTATTATTGATTTGACCGCGAGCGGACGCGTCGCAGGCGCCCACATAAGGTGGAACAGCAAATCGTGCAGCGCCGTGGCACTCAGCGTGGAGGCGCCCAGCGCTGGGTCCTCGAGCATGGCGCTGAGCAGCAAGAGCACCTCGGCTTGCGCTGCAACGCGCAGGGAGTTCCCGAGGTCGTCGAGCATGCCCGGATCGGACGCAGCGACAGCCGCGGCTGGGTGTAGCCTCCAACATGTTGCTTGCGTATGCACCGCCGCCCCGAGGAAGGAAGGGCCGTCCAAGCGGAGCAGCGCCACTGAGGTTGGCCGGGGCGCTATTTCGCACAG
>MDSY01011407.1_pt1 | contig 31606 bp, 25 predicted proteins | sample 811131 | NCBI WGS metagenome assembly MDSY01 (sample SAMN05326643, study PRJNA326480) | marine metagenome | isolation source: seawater | place: Atlantic Ocean: South West | collected 2010 | reverse complement strand
CGGCGGCGGCTGAAATATGGGGGACACGAATTCCGGAAACACCGAGGGTTCATTCGCACGTGTATCGCGTCTTGCGACTTCGTTGTCCAACTGTGCAGGCTCTTCCTCCACGCCGTGCCCCGCCCACGCGGCGAAGCACTGCGTGACGGCGCGACGCAAACGCCGGCGCTCGAAGTGCGCGGCGGCGGCGCGTGCGCGTCGCGGCTCCGCGCACGCCAGGCGCCACCGCGCCGCCGCCCACCCCAGGGTTGCTCGGGACAGCTTGTCATGTGCGAAGAACAGCTGGCACCTACTTGAGATCAAATCAAGCGCGTCATGGCGCACGCCAGGAATCTTCCCGTCCCTCTGCGACACGCTGAGCGCCCACAGCGCGGCGGTGGGCGCCCCCCCCCCTTCGCCGTTTTCGGATTTCGCGCCAGGTTTCGTTTTGTACGTCTTGCCCTGTTTCCAAACAACACGCCCCACGAACACCTCATCAGGCATACGACCTGCGTCGAGTGGCAAGGTGCCCTTGGGCCGTGTGGAATTCGTCGTTACTTGGGAGCCCCCTGCTTCCAACGGATTTTCACTTCGCATAGAAAACGCGTGGACGTTTGACTCGTCATCCGCCGTGTTGCTTAAATCGCGCTCCGGCGTCGAGGGCGCGCCTGACTCGGACGCTTCCTTCGCGCTGTCTTCCTTGGGGATGCGTAATTGGTGTATGGGTGCAGTAGGAGGCTTACTGGAAGTACTCGGCTTCCCGGAAGCAGCTCTACCAATCAACTTTTCTGTGCCCACCGCTGAGTCTTCCGAAAAAACACTCCCGGCGTTGTCGTACCCCGCAACGGATCCGCCGGCGCTTTGAGCGTTACGAAGCGTTTCCAACTCCCTACGCAGATGAATAAGCTCATCGCTATCTTTTGTCGTCTCGTTCGCGTCCCTTTTCGTCTCCTCATACCCAACCTCCGCCTTCGCGGAATCTTCCTTCGCCTGCGCCTCGCCTTGCCGCACGCCCTGGGTGTACCCCATGGACGCGGCTTTCAGGACTTTGCGCTCCATGCGGTCGCGCACGCCCGCCTCCGCCGCGCCAACCACGCGCCGCATCTGCTCACCTGTGAAGGAAGCGCCCTCCTCGCTGTGGGTGGATGTAGGGGTAAGGTCAGAGGTGAGCGAGTGAGATGTTTGGGATTACGTTCGGTCCGTTGCCCATTTCATTTCGTGGCTGGGTCGTGTCGAGCAAGACTGGGGTCTAGCGTGGGTTCCTGTTTAGTGTCCCTCGACGTACCTCATCATAGCCAGAAGGTCGTCTGGAAGCCACCGCGACGGCGCGTCGGACATCCTCGAGGCCGTGTCAGACGCTGCGCTGCTCATGGCGCCATGAGTTCTTGCGGTCCGAAATGTACCGGTGGATGACGGGGCAACCGCGCTTTGTGCGCCCCGCGGCACGCCATCCCAGCCAGATCTGGTCTCTCGCGCGCTCCGCATGGCAACCGTACGGTCGCCCTACGCGTCGCACCTCGAGGTCCGGACCCGCGAACCTCAAGCCACGACGGCCGGGCCACAGGCGCGGCTAGGTGTGGAGGGAATTCTTGCCGCGGCCCGCTCATGAAAAAGTTATCGGACCACACGAGATTGGATTTGGCTTTGAAATCTGGGCACCGCTGATCTCGGGCATTCTTAGGCGCGCCTGGTCACATCTGACCACCCCTCCCCACCGCTTGCCAAGATGGTGCGTGTCTCCCGATGTGCCGCGATTTTCAAGTCTCTCCGACCTTATCGCCCCCTCCTTTCAGCACCTCCCACACGTGTTGACATCCGCCCACTTCTTTTTTCTCGCGTCCGCCCGTCTCTCCTCGCAGATGATCAAGGTGAAGACCCTGACGGGCAAGGAGATTGAGATCGACATCGAACCCAGTGACTCGATCGAGCGCATCAAGGAGCGCCTCGAGGAGAAGGAGGGCATCCCCCCCGTGCAGCAGCGGTACGTCTCGAGTCACAGCGCGGACGGACCTTCTATGGTCTTGACCCGAAAAAATAACTCACTCGCCACAAACAACCTTTCTTTTCTCATCCTTTGTGCCCCTCGACTCACTCCCTCTCCTCTTGTCCCAAACACAGATTGATTTTCGGCGGTAAGCAGATGAATGATGACCGCACTGCGAAGGACTACAACATCGAGGGTGGGTCGGTGCTTCACCTGGTGCTGGCGCTGCGCGGAGGTCGTTAGGATAGATGAGTAGGGTCAGAATAGCGAGATGCGACCTTGTGAAAAAAACGATTTCTCAAATCAAGCAAAATCAGTTCCCCCCGCACCTGCACGCAGGATGGCGCTTACGTCGCGGGGGGAGACCTCGTGGTGGCTCGCGGCGACGGCTGTTGCGGGTCTCGCCGCCGCGGTTTGGGTCGCTTGCCTGGCTTCACGGTCCTCGAGCGTCGTCGAACCCAACCGCGCATCGGGCGAGACCCGGAAAAACGCCTCGCGCGACGAATCTCGTTTGGATGACTCTCGGGTCGTTTCTAGCACCACTGTTGAAGATGCGGGCGAGGTCTCGATTGTGGAGAAGGTGGTTGGGGGCACTTCGGCGACGGAAAACGTGCCCGCGCGGGTGGGTCGAGGCGTGGGCGCCAGAGGCGCTGGGTTAGCCAAGACCAATCTGCACCCAAAGGCGAAAAAGCCGAGAAGGCCGTAACTTGATGGAAATGATGGAAATAAAAAAATAGACACCCTCCTCTCACGGGCAGCCGTTCGCGCACGCCCACTCCAGTAGCTGGAGCATTTCATCATCACCATCCACGTAATATTCCGCTTGCCGGCGAAACTCTTTATCCCACGGGCAGCCGTCAGCGCGCAGATACTGAAGCACCTTGCCCCCGCCGTGAACTGCCAAATAGCACGTATACTCACTCCACGGGCAGCCGTTTTCGTGTGCAAACTTCAGCACCTCGAGGTGCCCAGCCTCCGTCGCCAAGTCGCACGTCGACTTGTACCACGGTGCCCCGTTCGCGCGCAACCACTTCAGCACCTCGAGGTGTCCATGTTCTGCCGCATACTTGCACATGTCTTCGTCCCATGGACAGCCGTTCGCGTGCGCCCATTGCAGCACCTCGAGTTGCCCGCCCCGCGCTGCTGCCGTTCACGTCCCCACATCCCACGGGCATCCGTTCTCGTGTGCCCACTTAAGAATCTCGAAGTGCCCGTGATACGCCAATGAGTAACACGTCCCCGCATCCCACGGGCATCCGTTCTCGCGTGCCCACTTCAGCATCTCGAAGTGCCCGCGTTTTGCCGCGTACTTGCTCATCGCCGCGTCCCACGGTGCGCTGTGCGCGCGCGCCCACTTAAGAATTTCGAGTTGTCCATTGTCTGCCGCAGATCCGCAGGTTGAAACGTAACTGGAGTAACTGGGAACGCATAGCTCGTCATCCCAGGGGCAGTCCATCGGTCGCGCGCTTTTCAGCACCTCGAGGTGCCCACCCCTCGCCGCAGCTGAGCAAACCCTTCCTGCATCCACCAGAGGCCCTCGCCGTCGCAATCGCAGCAGCGCATCTAGACATCTAAGCTTCGCAGTGTCATACGCATCCAACTCCTTCACCTTACGCCCCGTCGTCGCCAACGCGTCGCGCATCGCGGCACTCACCACACGAAGCATTGCCAAATCTGCGGGGTCGGGAAGAGAATTTTCGGGGAGGATGTGCGTGACGACGACGTCTAGGGGAAGCCCCGGAAAGGCCTCGCCGGCGGTCGAGGCATCATCCAACTTTCGTTTGCGCGAACCGCCGCGGGCATTCGAGGGCATGCTCACGACAAGCGGAAATACGCCTGGTCTGCACGTGGGCGCGTGTCGTTGTCTTGAAATGGAAACTCTCAAGATCTAAGAACTGAAACTGAATCTTTTTGCCCGCATGTAAGAATATAGAGTAGTACCCCTGAGGCTAGTGCTGGAGTAACGGCGGATAGCACGGGAGTGACAGAACACACCTTTGACTACGTTCGAACTGTGTAAAGCGAGCTCCGTGGATATTACGAGAAGCAATCGATGTTACAAACTGTCGCGGAAACCTCAAATACCATCACGCGCTCGCTTTTTTTATTTCCGTCAATCACGACTTGCGCTAATCCTTTCAGAAAAACTAACTCATTCCTTGAAGAACATGTACCTCAGGATAACCTCTTCCTGGCCAATCACGGGCATCGCCAGGGTGTCTTGCACGGATTTCACGGTGCCGCGGGGGCACTGCACGTTGATCATGTACTGGTGCGAATCCGCGAATCCTTTGATTTCGTACGCGTTTTGCACGAGGCCGCGATCCGTGACTTCGAACTCAGTCGCTCCTCCGGCTTCGAACATCGAACGAAGCTTGTCCACCTCCGCGGATCGCACGCTGTCCTCCACCCCAGGCTTCATCAGGAACACCGCCTCGTAACGCGCAGGCGCAGCCGCGTCCTTCACCGACGCGACAACCTGCAGAGACCCGCGCGCCGCGGGTCGAGTGGATTTGTGTCCTGTTTTGGGAGAGGTGTATGGGGGAGGAGTCGGGGAAAACGGGAAACGATTTTGGAGAAATGGGGAGGTCTGTCAGCGCGAGGTCCATGATGGGTGGGGTGGTCGTGGAGATTACGAGGTTGTCGTGTGTGGAAACACCGGGTTTTGAACGCGGGATACACGCGCGAAGCGAACTCGTGGATCCGCGTTTGATCCACTGGACACCCGCGGCGGCGAAGACGCGAGTGGTAACATAGCCCGTCGGCCTCGTTTTTTCCTCGCGAATCGACGACTCGGCGGGGCTCGAATGCGCGTCGGGAGACGGAAAGAGCACGCACCACGGGACGCCGCCCGGAAGGACACAGCGGGAGCCACAGTCCTAGCACTCATAGTGAAGGAAGCCATTTTGTTTCAGGTAGCGACCGTGCGTACGGCTGCAAAGATTGGGGACTCGCACGGAGCCTTCAGGTTTTAGGGTTATCCAAAAAGGTATAGATAGGTGCGGATTGCGGCGCCTTTCAAAAATTGATAGGAACCCTTCCGAACGCAGATCACCTTTTTCACCTTTTTCAGTTTCAGAAGCCACAAACGCCTTTCAATATCGAGGCTTTGTGGCTTTTCAGGCGAGTAGGTTCCACAGAAGGCGAGGCACGCGAGGCAAGACAAGCCCACGTCTGCTCGCGGTTCGTGCGATACGCCGGGCGGGGTCGTTTTGAGGTTCGCGGAGGGTCGAGCTTGACCACCGTTGCCGGGATGGCGGCGCTCGCCCCTGTCGCGAGCGCGGCGGCGAGGCGCGTGGTCGGTGATAATCACCCGTGGGGCGGATGGACGCCGGCGCGATGGTGTGGCGGATTCCGGAGTGGTGTCGGCGGTGGGGGACTGCGCGCTTTACTTCCAGCGAACGCGCGGTACGGATCGGATCGTTCCAAACACACTAGGCGCGAGGTATCCACCTCGGCTTCGGTATCCGCCTCAGGGTTCGTCGCGCGCGCGGCGACGAACGCGCGCGGCGCCACCAATGCCCCGATGACGGTTGCCCTAACTGGATCGCCCACCGTGCACCGGGGATCGCGCCGAGTGCACTGCCGCGCGAAGCGCTCGAAGATCCCGGACGACGTGGGGTTCAACTACGACGACTTCGAAGAGTTCGTGGGGACTGGGACTGGTGGGAGCAGTGGCAGTACATCGAGTAGCAAGAGCAAGAGCGGATTGGGTAAAAAGAAAAAAGCAGTAGAGCAAACGACGTGGAGCGAGACGGACCCGCCGCCCGATCCTAGTGTCGGTCCACTGCCTGATTTGTTATCCTTCGCCTCACCACTGGTCCCGGGTAACAGAATCGAAGAGGCCAAGGCGTTGCGATTACAGAGGGCGTGGGCGCGTTTGGCGTGGGACGAAATCGGCGAGTTCCCATCGCGAGACAGCGAAGTCTGGATCAAAGGCAAGGATAAAAAAGCCCCCCCCGTGCTGCGGAAAATGACGGACGACGAGTACGACAAGATGCTCGCGAAGTATTTAGACACGGTCGCAAGGGCGGAGGCGACCTACCCCGAAGTCCTTCGAAAAGAACCCAAGTTGGACCTGTACCGGCTTCGCGAAAAGATCGGGATGCGACCTTTGGTGGACGGAAAGATGACGTACCCCGAGCTGATGGAAAACTTGAACGCCGGGACCATAGGTCGACTTCTCCAGTACGACGACGGGAACACTATCATCGTGGAGATGGCTGTGCCTGGCTCAGAGCTGCAAGGTCCGAGAGGCAAGCAAAGATTCGAGTGTCAAATCCCGGGTGACCAGCAGTGGGACATCACGAAACGCGCATACATGAACAAGAAGGGGCGTTTCATTTCCCCCGAAACCCCGCACTTGAACAAAACCGCGCTGTCGCAATTCATGCACGTCGACACTGTCGGTAATGAAGCTTTATGGGCGATGCTTCCCACGGTCGCGCCGTTTCCCGCGATGCTGTTGATCATGGCCGTGTTCGGTCCGAACCCGGAAGCTGAGAGCGGCCGGAAAGTGCGCAGAAGAAAACCCCTGCCGGGCGTCGCTTGGTTAGATAAGAACGTGTTCAAGGGCAAGCTGAGTAAAAAGGCCCCCAAAGCCGACATGATGGAGGAGTTTGGCAAGTCCAAAGCAAAGATGATCGGGGGAGGGAAGGACCACGAAAAAGCAGGTAAGTTCCAGTCGCTTTCGTTCGAAGACGTCGCGGGCGTGGACGAAATTGTGGACGAGTTTCGGCAAATTATTAAAACGATGCAGCAGTTCAAGGAGTTTTCGGAGATGCAGAAACCTACTGATAACGGAATCGTCACGGCGTGGAAGAAAGAGGTGGAGAGGACGAAACAAGTGTTTGACACCACGGCGATCAAGGAAGCCAGTGGCAAGCAAAAAAGTGAAAAGGCGGACTTCATGGAAGAGGCGAAGAAACGCGTCCCGAAACCGGATGAGATGGACTTTTTGGATCCGAACTACCGGGTTAAGCAAACCACGAAGTTTAGCACGATGGACGATGACCGCAAGCGGGCTTTAGGGGTTGACAACGTGCGGGATGCTTTGAATAAAAAAGAAATCGACAAAGCGCGAGCGAAATTAAGCATTCCGAAAGGCGTGTTGTTCGAGGGCCCGCCGGGTACTGGGAAAACGCTACTAGCGAAAGCCGTGGCGGGCGAAGCCGGGGTTCCGTTTTTCTACGCCAACGGCTCGGAGTTTGTGGAGATGTTCGTTGGTGTGGCGGCAAAAAGAGTGCGCGATCTGTTCAAACGCGCGCGGGAAGTGTCGCCCGCGATCATCTTCATCGACGAGCTCGACACCATAGGACGCTCGCGGGCGCTGTACAGCAACCGCGACAGCGCCACCCTGGAACGCGAAGCTGGTTTGATGCAGCTGTTGATTGAACTGGACGGGTTCGACACGAAGGCTGGGGCGGGGCAGGACCAGGAGATGGTGCTGGTGATGGGCGCCACTAACTTGTCCTCACAACTGGATCCTGCATTGCTTCGCAGTGGGAGATTCGAGCGGTCGTTTCACATCGGGGTTCCCAAGAAACACAAAGACCGCTTGGACATTCTGAAGGTGCACGCGCGCCCTTTGAACGTCACGTCCACTGGTGACTCGCGGTGGGACGAAGACGCGCTGTTGAACCGCACCGCGGAGCTCACGGACGGGTACTCGGGCGCGTCCCTTGCCGCGCTGATGAACGAAGCCGCGATTTTATCCGTCAGAGATGACAGGGATTACATGACCCTAGGCGACGTGGAGCGCGTCATCGAGCGCAACCTGGTTGGGGTTTCATCCGCACCAATGGAGGATGGGTGGGGTAAAGACCACCGGGCCATGGTGGAAGCTGGAAGGGCGGTGTTGTGGTCGTCGAAGCAAAGTATGAACTACTGTTCGGAGGTGTTGCGAGTCACGATCAAACCGTACGGCCAGCAGATGTCTGGCGTGATGTTGATGCCCGAGCGCTCTGACGCCGCGCGCACCACGCACTTCACGGGCGAGGAGCGCGCTGATACGTTGGACGATTTCATCGACGGGCTCGCCATGTTGTTAGCAGGGCGGTGCGTGGAGACAGTGTTTTTCGGACCACAAGGTGTGAGCGTGCAAACCAAAGGCGATTTAGTAGCAGCTGCGGACGTGGCGTACGACATCGTCACCGCGAGCGGGCAGTACCCCGACCAAGCCGGGGGGTTCACGCCGTTCTGGCCGGAAGAACTCATCGAGCACTTCCAGATCCCCACGCGCGACATGGAGTCTGGGGTTTACGATTTGATGGTAAGAGCCCACATCAGAGCCGAGGAGTACGTCAACTACTACAAGCCCGTTATTTTACAGGTCGCGTCCGAACTCCTCGCGCACGGCTCGCTGTACGGCACGCACATCAGGGACCTGGTGGAGGACCACGAGGTCAAGATGAAAATGGCCAAGGACAACGAGCTGGCGCAGGCTGAGTCTAAAGCGGCGCAGGAGGAGGAGCGAGTCCGGGGGGAAGAGGCCATGGCGAAGGAGCAGGAGGAGGCCGCGGCGGCAGAGGCCCGGGCAGAGGAGGAGGCCCGGGTAGAGAAGGAGGCGGCCCGCTCAATCGAGGAACAAAAGGCAATCGACGTTGAGGCGTCTGAAACGCCGTTAGCGGAGGACCCGTTTGGGACGGTGGAGGCGGCGGAGAAAGCAGAAGCGGAGAAGGCTGAAGATGAAGCGGTGGAGGCGAAGGCGAAGGCTGAGGCGGATGAGAAGGCCAGCGCCGAAGAAGCTGCAGCCAAGGCTGCTCAGGCTGAAGCGAAGGCCAAGGCGGATGCTGAAGCCAAGGCTGCCGCTGACGCTGCGAAGGAAAAGGCTGAAGCTGAAGCGAAGGCGAAGGCTGATGCCGAGGCTGAGGCCAAGGCTGCCGCCGTCGCTGCGGCGATGGACAAGGAGGCGTACCAAGGCAAACTTGGCCGCGCGCTTCGCACTGTCGGGTTGAGCGGCGACAAATTCATGATGGCTGACGACGTGGACGTGGACGGCGAGGAAGAGCTAACGCTGCCGTTACCGGGCACGCCCCAGCAGATGTTCGCCGCTGATGCGGACGAAGCGAGGGCGATGGACGCGGTGGACGCCGCACGCTCTTTGAAGGATGCCAAGTCAAGCGAAAAAGCGAAGCAGGATCCCTTTGGCGACGCCGCGAAGGCGATGGCGAAAGCGGCGGCGGAGGCGCAGGCGGTGACGGACGCGGAGACGGCGGCTCGAAACGCGAAGCGCGAAAATCAAAAGGTGAAGAAGGGAAAGAAGGCCAAAAAACAGAAGAAGGACGACGATGGTGACGACAAGGACGCGTTGAGACGAGCGCTCTGAACGTGATGAGCGTCGTGTAGTATTGATTGTTAACTGACTTCCAATCAACAAAAGAGACATCTTTGGACTTCTCGACACGTATATTTCTCAAGTGTCATCTCAGATCTCATCTCAGTTCGTGCTCCGCATCAGTTCGTGCTCCGACAATGTCGAGCACCACGGTGTACGCCTCGGTGTTCGCCGTCGTAGCGTTCGCTGCGTTGTGCGCTTGGGGATACGTACGGTGCAGTGAAAGAGACCGGTTGAGAGAAGAGAGAGGCGAACCGGGAAGATGGGGCAATCTGGTAGGGCGACCGGGTGGCATTCCGACGCACGTCGACCCGGGATCCTTAGCCGTGTTTGGCGGTGGACCTCCGCCAAACCAGTTCCAGCAGCCCTACCCCCAGCAGCCTTACCCGCCTGCGAACTACACGCAGCCGCAGCAGGTCGCTGTTGGATTCCCAGTGCAGCACCAGCAGGTGGTACACCAGGCGCACTTGCCGAGAGTGTAGAGATCTAAAGTAGCCAAGAGGTGTTCATTTTTTTAGAGTCCAATGGTGTGAGGCAGTCCAATGTACTCCGACTGTAATCTAGTAGAATTGACGCAAATACATAATACAACGCAACAAGGGGCTACCTTGTTGCTGAGTCCTTGTTGCCGACCCTAGGTCTAACTACTTGGGACTCACCTTCCCCGTGACTCATTACGCCACGAGGTGCGCTTCTAAATCGAAGAGCGACGTGCCGACGATTTTGCACTTCCTGATTTGCCCCATTTCCAATTGCTGCATCCCCGACCCGTTTTTCGGTTCCTGGATGAACACGATCGGGTCTATGTCTGGTGCCTCTAACGACGTCCGCCCAGTCCACGCATCAAACTCAGAGTTCCACCCGTCAACGATGACGTCCACCGTCGACCCAACCCGGGACTCGGCGAAATCCTCACTGACCGATTGCTGCTGCGAAATCAGCTGGTCTCTTCGCAAATCCCTCACCGCTTGTTCCACTTGATCCGGGTACTCCGCTGCGGGTGTGCCGTCCTCTTCACTGTACGCGAACGCCCCTAAACGCTCGAACTTGAAGGTGCGGCAAAACTCCATCAACTCCTCGTGCTCTTCCTGGGTTTCACCGGGGAAGCCACTGATGAACGTCGTGCGCAACGCGAGGCCAGGAATTCTGTCCCTTAGCTTGTACAACAAGTCCTCGGTGTGCTGTCTCGGCGGGCGGTTCATGCGCAGCAGACTTAAATTAGTAATATGCTGCAACGGGATGTCGATGTACTTCGCAACCTGCGGAATATCTGCAATCGCGTCGATGAGTTCCTCGGAAAAATAACTAGGGTATGCGTACAAAATGCGAATCATCTCCACGCCGTCGACGTCGGCGAGCGCTTCCAATAACTCAGCCAACCCCCTCCCGTCGCTGGCTTTCAAATCCATGCCCCACTGGTTCGTGTCCTCTGCGATTAAACACAGCTCCTTGGCGCCCGTGTCCGCAAGCGCCTTGGCTTCCTCAACAACAGGGTCCCATGGCTTAGACCGGAACTTCCCCCGGAAACTGGGAATGGCGCAAAACGTGCACTTGTGGTCGCACCCCTCCGCCACTCTGAGGTACGCGTAGTGCTCTGGTGTTAAACGTTTGCGTAACGCTTCCGGTCTGAATGGCGGTGACGCGGTACCGACACGTACCCGGCCCCGCTTCGCACCCGCTTCCACCGGTTCCGTGGAGACCCCTAACGCACTGCCCACCGCGCCCGGTAAGTTTTTGTACTCCTCGAACCCCATCACCACGTCCACTTCGGGCATCTCCGCGGCGAGGTCTTCCGCGTAGCGTTGGGCGAGGCACCCGGTGACGATTATTTTCTTCTTCCCGCCTGCAGCTTCGGTGTCGCTCTTCAACGCGGCCGCGGCGAGAATCGCATCAACCGATTCGTTCTTCGCGTCCTCCACGAACCCGCACGTGTTCACAATCACCGCATCCGACTCGTCGTGGTCATCGACGATATCGAACCCGTTGGCGAACAGGTCGCCTAACATAACCTCGCCGTCCACGGTGTTTTTGGGGCAACCGAGGCTCACCATGCTCACCTTGGCCCGTCTGGGTTCGTCAGCCGTGGATGCGGAGTCACTAGGGGGCTCCGCGATACTAGCGCGGGTGCGAATTACGCGACGCTTGACGGCGGCGGCGATTTGCCCTTTTTGTTTTCCGGGGGCGCATGCCCTTCCGGCGATCGCGGCGCGGGCGCCGAGGGCGGAGGCGGCGGACATGGTTTGTCTTCCCGGCACCGACGCGAAGAAAAGTCGGAGGTGCGAAAGGGACGCGCGTCAGGCTGTGCGGGACGGGGGGGGACCTCACGCTTTACGATTTTGGATATCGGGACACGTCGCCCTGCAAAAAGTGCATTCTGGGGAGATCGACTAGAAACATTTTCCCTGAGTCACAGACCGTCAAACCCTCTCGATTGCGTCTGCTTTTTGCTTTTTCCAATTTTGGTAAAGCAGTTTCCAAGGCAACGAAAAAGCACTTGGACCAACCGACGCCCTGACGCCCCCCACTCCCACATGCTCTTCTCCCCCTACTCTGAGTTCTCCGAGTCGCGTCGACCGATGGCAAACAACGGCGGAAGAGTGTGGCACCGCCCCAAACCCCTGCCCGGGTGTCATCCCGGGTTGTGGAGCGCGGTGTCGAAGGTTTTCACGCGCTGTTGGTGGTGCTGGGACTTCGACGAGTACGTGGACCTGGACGAGCCTACAACCTCGCGCGTCGCACGCGAAGAGCGCCTCAAAGCCACGGAAGGTTCATCCGATGATGTGTTGCGACGATTCCAGGCCAGAGCTGTGGCGCGAAGTGACGTGGCTCGGCGTGTCTCCGCGATGTCCACGAACGAAAGCGAGACGAGCGAGGAGGAAGAAAAGGCAAGTAACGAAACCAAGACGTTAATAAGGCAGTGATAGGTACTCTCTCTACGTAATTCTTACAAGCATTCGTGACATAAAGATACTTTTCCCGAGACAGTCGTAGATGTTGTGTCCTCTCACCCGAGATATGTCGGGCAACATCTAGAACATTTGCTGTCCGTCTCGCCGCTCCCCAACGTTTACGCCGCGCACTTGCATTTCTTCACCTTCTGCCCGCACCCCCCCGGACACGGGTCGTTGGGCTTGGCTTTCTTTTCGCTTTTCGCCGTGGGCCCCTGGGTTTTCACAAGCGGCTTGAACCCGCGTTCCTTGTGCACGAAGAACTCGTGGTCTTTCGGGTCCAGGGAAATGGTTTGCTTCGCCAGGCCGTTGGCCATCGATCCGTTTCCGTCGTCCCACCGCTCGAAACACGATTCACAAATATCGTGGTTCGGGCACTTTCGGCATCTGTACCGGAATCCAATAAGGGGCGTGGTGCCGCACCCGTCACACGTGATTCCCTCGTGCTGCCCGAAATGCGTGGTGCGTTGTTCCTGATTGGAGGTTGATTGGGGTGAGAAAATTGAGGGACAAGGTCAGGTAATGTTTTGTCGAGGCACTGAAGAATCTTCGGGTTCAACAATCAAACCCAACAACTACCGTCGATCGATTTTGATATCGACTCTACTCCCACGTACCTCCATCTTCTTCTGCGCAGCCTTCATCGCGGCCACCTTGGCCTCGATCTCGGCGCGCTTCGCCGCCTTCGCCGCGTCGTCCATGATCGTCGAAGTGTAGGGAGTGGCGTGCCGGGTCGTGCGCCCTGCAGTGAAGTAGGGCAAACTTTGTTGCCATTACTTGTCCAGTCAGCCGCCGAAGAAAGTCAGTCTCGGAAGTCCATGTCGGCACTCTCCTCCGCACGGGCCCTCGGGCATGGCGCCCGATGGGCCTCCAAAACGCGGCCGCAACGCCGAACACACCGCTCGCCGCACGTCCTCGTGCGCGTTCGCGGACAACGTCGCGTGTGCGGCGATGCGTGCGTACGACGCCGCGCGCGCGTCTCTCCCCGACCAAGACCCCGAACGAGGCCAGACGGTGCTCGCCGCGGTGGTGGCCCGGGATGCGAGACACGATCCCCCCATGCTTCGTGTCGTGTCTCTCGCCGCTGGAACCAAGTTCCTCTCTGGCGTGGATATCGCGCAGGACGAAACAACGGGCGCTAAACTACGGGACTGCCACGCCGAGGTGTTAGCCCGCCGAGGGATGAAGCGTTTCCTGTACGCGCAGATTACCGACGCGCGCGCCAACGAACGCATCAAGGACGCGAGAAGAGGAAGAGACGAAGCAGAAACGCAGGAAAAGCACAGTACACCGTGGAACGTTCTAGTCCGGAGTATGACAGATACTAATACTGATACTGATACTGATACCAATGGTGATACCAATACTGACCCCAATACTGATAAACACGTCGATGCCTGGCACGTTTGTGATTCCGTGTCTTTCCACCTCTACGCCTCGTCAGCGCCGTGCGGCAACGCGTGTGTCAAGCGATGGGCCAAGGGCGGGCGGGAGATTTTTTGTGACACTGTGTGCGAGATGGACGTACCACCCGAAACTCACGAGCACGGGACGCCCCTTTTCGGCGCAGTCCGAGACGGCCAGCTCGCGTTTCTGTGGAAGCGAGACCCGGACGAGGCGAAGACGAATGAATCGAATGCTGGATCCCTTGATAAAACTCCACGACGCGATACAATCGTGGTGCCTCCCGGGTGTTCCACAGTTGGCAAGATACTGACTTGTAGTGACAAGATCGCGGTTTGGAGCTGCGTTGGGTGCCAAGGAGCCTTGTTGTTGTCTCCTGGTTTACTACATGAACCGGTTTATTTTGAATCCGTCGTGGTGGGGCGGAAGTTTTCGAAAGCGGTTTCGCGACGGGCGATTTGTTGCCGCGTGCGAAAGGTTTTTGAAAACAACAAAAGATCAAACGACAGAACAAAGTTCAAACGCACGAAACACCCCGCTGTGCTGTGTACCGCGGTGCCCTTCGACATGACAACGTACGCGGAAGGGGAGGGCGCGGTGTTTGACGGAGGACGCGCACTCGTCGCCTGGCGCGAAAAGGAGAGCGAAAATGAAAAAAGTGAACATCCAAGTCAGCGCGACGAACTACCTGACGATGCCGCGTTTCTCTCCGACAATTGGCAAATTGAGCTGGTGGATGGCAGGAGCGGCACGTGTGTTACTCGTATTGGGGGCGATCAGGAAAATCGAAACAACTCGGTGTCGGGCGTGGCACGCGCGGCGCTTTTAGCGGCGCACGCGCAGTCTCTCGAGTCTCTCGAGAAGCGTAACGAAAAAGCAAAAGAAGAAAACCCGGCGGTGACGTACGTGGCGATGAAAACAGCGGCCGGTTCGGTGAGCGGATACGCGCAGGCGAAGCGAGACGCGTTGTCGCAGCCCGGACTTTGGGTTCTCGCGACCCCGCACCGAAACGCAACCGTGCGATAGGGACGAAAAAATAGCAGTAGCGATAGCAGGGAGAGAAGTTTGTGACGAATCCACAATTAATTTGCACCAAGAAAAATAATTAAGGACTCCGACTTGCCGAGTCATCTCGGTCTGGACTGTCATAACTGTTTGCCCATACAAGGCCCATTTAAACAAAAAAAATCAACACCCACCACTACGAACTAGTCATCCTGGGAACGGAAACTCGCTGCACAACGACGAGCGGCGTCGTCTCCGCATCCAGCGGAACGGCACGTCGCTTCGTGGGTTGGACTCCAGTAGTTGCGTTCACACCGCTTCTCACCTCACGTCAGTGTCCGGGGTGTTTCTCGGTCTTGGTGGTAGACAAACGCGCTGTCGTGCTAAGGTGAAAACCGGCATTCCTCGGGTCTTCCCGTAGTTTCGACGGCGACGATGTCGATGTTCAGCAGCCAGTCGCGCACGGAGACGACGACTGTTACGAAGCTAACGTCCACCATGTCCAGCACGGGTGCGTTCGCCAACGGTTTCAGGGCGTTCGCGGGAAACAGCAACAAGCTCCCTCCCGCCCCCGAGACCCCGGTGGAGATGCAGATGAGGAAAACGTTAGTGAAGGCGGTGGTGAAGCACTCGATACGGTGCGTGGAGGTGCAGGAAATGGAGAGGAAGGCTTTGATAATCCAGAAGTACTGGAGGAGTTTCGCGGCGAACCGGGAGTTACGGCGAAGGCGGTGGGCGCTGAGACGAGCGCGGGCGATGGCCAACTTGTTAGCCACGGTGACAAACTTTCCGAGAACGTTCGCGAAGGCAATAGGTGCGTTGGTCTGGTCCTTCTTCCTTTCCTTTCGGATCGTGCGGGGGTTGGTGTGGTTCGCGGTAAGGGCACCGAAGTCGCTCATGAAGGCGACGTACTCCTGGGAGGGTGTCTGCGGGTTCTTCCTTTCCGCGTACTTCGCGGCGACGCGCCGACACCCCGATTCTGTGTTCATTTATAATTTTCAGGATTTCCTAGCGGCGTACGTCATTGGGTTCGTGGCCTTGGACATCTTCGTCCCGATTTATTTCGGGAAGGTGCTGGGGATGAATAAAGTGGTGCGACACAACGCTAGGTTCGGGCTTCAAAAAGCCTCACTATTTGCAGCCGCCAAGTTCGACCCCCCCGAGGAAAAGAAAGCGCACCGAGCGCTGTTGAAGGTAGGGATTTTGGACCACATGCCCGTCAAGACGGTTATTTTATCGCCCAAAGTGTCGCCGCCGCTTGCGATCCCCACGGCCCGGTCCAAGGACCCTGAGCTGTTGAAAGCAGTACAGGAGGCGTACCGTGCTGCGCTAGATTCCTCGAAGTTCGCGGACGAAGCCGCGACGCAGGCGGACAATCTGGAGGGGCAACTCGGCGCGCTCGCGACGTCGATGGAGGTGCACGTGATGAACAAACTGGAGGGCAGGTTGCGTGAGATTTCGGAAGTGAGCGAGGCGCAGTACAACGCGGCGAAGGCGCTGATGAGCGGGCACGCGGGGCCGCAGGTTATGACCAACACTGCGATCGTGGATGAACGGATCGATAAGCGGTTCGAGGACATTGAGGCGATGTTGCGAGAGGCGCGCGATGAGGGCCGGGCGGAGGGGTTTGCGGAACTGGAACGCGTGCGCCGACCGTCGGGCGAGCTGGAGGAGGACGAAAGGTTTGCGCTAGGCATAAACAAAGGCGTGGCGTTGGAAAAAGACCGACGACGAAAGCGAAGCATCATGTACAAAATCAAATCCGCCCTCGGGTTGAAGAACGCGAAACACGCGCGTGAGATGGAAAAGCGACAGCTTGATGAGCTGAAGGGCGCGATTCTGAAAGGCGAGTTCGCGCCGGGAGGGCCGCCGCCCGCGGGACGATAGGAATACTGTAAGTACATTTTTAAATCACATCTACCGTAACTTTCTCGTAGTCTTCTTCACTGTGGGCTTCTCCGCCTTGACCTGAGCCTTGACCTTCGCAGGCGGCGCTTTCTTTGCTTTCTTCGGCGGCGTTTTCACTTCCACTTCAGCGCTTCGCTTTTTCGCCTCCGTCTTTTCTGCTTTCACGACTTCCTTTTTTATCCCATCCTTCCTCTGCACCGCGGGCACGAACGCGGTGGTCCGTCCGCCCACGGTGATGAACTCGATTTTTGAGCCGTTCATGTTACCCGCAACTTTTCCCCACCGCGAGTGGAACAGCCAGTCGGATGGAAAAAGTGAAGACTCCGCGTTTGATTCGCACGCGACCTTGACAATTTCTGCCATCTTTTCTCGAATCACACCCAACGTTGCGGTAGATAGATCCTTCGCAGGCGTCTCCGGGTGCACCTTGCTCAACCACAAGATCTCATCCGCGATCCAGTTCCCCACGCCCGCGGCTATTTTCTGGTCAAGCAACACGGCTTTGATGGGCGCCGCTCTTTTCAAAAACTTTTCAGCGAAGGCCTTGAAGTCAGGCATGTTGAGGAGCGGGTCGAATCCAAGCTGGGAGATTGGAGGCTGTTCTGTTACGCAGCCTTTTAATAGTTTTATCTTGCCGAACCGCCTAGGGTCGGTGTACGCCAGCGAGGCACCATTGTCCCACGCCACGACGAGCTTCGCGAAGCGCGGCGGCCACGATTCGGTGTCCACTTTAAAGCTCTTATATTTCATCGCATCTTTTCCTTTTATTGACATGCTGCCCGTCATGCCAAAATGAAACAATGGGGACATGTCGCTTTTCGTGTCGTGTGACTTGGCTTTGCTTCCCTTGTCGTGCTTTTCACCCAGGTCCCACCACATGTGTTTTCCGTGTCGTTTCGTGCCGAGCAAGGTTTTGCCCATCAGCGCTTTCCGGAAGGACTTCGCATCAGATCCATTAAAGATCTTTTCATCGAACGTTCCATCCTCCAGGAACTCCACGGACGTCACCGTCGCGCCTAAACAGTGCGTCTCGCACAAAACCCGCGCGCTTTCAACCTCGGGGAGCTCGGGCATGGTCGAACCGTAAGGGCAACGACGCACGCGCCGGGGAAAGTGGAAGAAGAGTGACACGTCGGCGATTGCCAAAGTTTTTTGGCCACGATTTTCGGATGACGAGACGAAATAATTCATTCAAAACTATGAACCCCAGACGACTCACTGTTTCCCAAGCCTCTCCATCCACCCTCCCAACTCCTCCGCTACTTTTTCCCACCTCGTGTCAAGCATCACATCGTGCGCTGTGTTTTTTAATATCACAGGGGTGGTGCTTCCCCACTGTGCGGTTTCCTGAACGCCTTGCACGTCGACTACAAAATCGTCCTCACCGCCCAGCACGAAAACGCTTGCTCCGCTCGGCGGTTTGGGAATGGGCAACGACGCGTTCATGGCATTCAAGTCTAACAGCCGAACGTTACAGCTCCCCGCGATTTGCCCCATATGCTTGCGTAACTCACGTTCAGGCAAGTCATCTGAGAAGAAACACTCGCGGCACGTCGTCGCGTTCGCTTTGAACGTCGCGAATATGAAAGCAACCGTTATCCTCATCGATGCCCAAAAGTCTCGTTTCAGGAACCGCTGGACCATGGGCCCGTTGCCTTCCGGGGGGACGGACGCTAGGAGTGCTAACCCGGCGAGTTCCGTTTTGTTCACACTCAGCACAGCCTGCGCGATGAGGCCTCCGAACGAGTGCCCCACGAGCACCGGGGGCGTTGGCAATGATTTAATGAAGGAGGACACGTCATTTCCATGAGTGAGGATGCTTCCAGAGACCTTCGCATCTGGATCGGGGGGCATGTCACTCCCTCCTTGACCTCGCATGGAAATCGCGTGGCAATCGTGTCCCCTTTCCGTGAAGTACTCGAAGAAGTGCTCACTCCAACACCAGGCGGCGTGGTAGCTGCCGTGCACGAACACAACCGGGGGCTTCGATGCGACTGAGGCGGACGCGCGCTGCGTCAGAACCTCCAACCGGATCTCATCTTCCGTGACGTGCGATGCGCTCTCCACCGAGCTCGACGCGGAAGCGCGCGTCGCCGCGCGACGGTTCCGAGACGTACATCGCGATGACGATGGATGGATCGTCCGCGGCATGCGAGAGAAGGTCGCGGAAGCGGACATAGCTCGTGCGCATATCAATCTGCCGATGTGTAAGCCACGGCAGAAAAGAAAACGTCAAAGCAGTGAGCAAAAATACGGCTCGTTACAATTGGATATCGACTACACACGCTCTCTCTGGTGATTCCAACCATCCAACCTCCACTACAAACTCTGGATTACACGTCGTTGGGGTCAAATTCGAACGCCTCGGGCGCGGCGGGTTCCTCCGCGGCGTCGCCCCCCGCGGGCCCGGTCACGCCCGGCACGAGCGTTCGCGTCGACGCGACGTACTCAACCTCTTCACCCGGCGTGGTGTCCTTCAGGACCACGAATCCTCTGGTTTTTTGCGACATCTCGGAAACCGTTGGAACGAACCGCGAGCCTTCGTCGAATCGCACGAATCGCTCCTGCGCCGGTGTTACCCTCGCCGGGTTCTCAAGCTCCTCCTTCAATGGCTCGGGAGCCTTCTTTTCCTCTTCATCCTTCTTCTCCTCGTCCGGTTTTTCCGCAGTATCCTCCTCCATGGCGACGTCTCCATCCTCGCCGCTGGCTTTCTTCTCCGCGTCTTTCTTCGCCGCCTTGGCTTTGGCTTTCGCGGTGGTTGAGAGCACCGCTTTCACGGCCTTGCCTTTGTCTTTTTTGTCGTCCACGGCGGTGGGCGCGGGGTACGCAAACAGGGACGGCTTGCAGTGCGACGTCACAACGCAGTGCGGCATCTTCAGCGTGTGGTCCAGGCCGATGAACGCGGTCGGCACGAAGGTGAGGGAGACGAAGTACGACAGGGGACTCCAGTACCAGTACTGCGTGAACACAAGCATTGAGACGACGGCGGTCATGCGTGGGAACCCTGATTTCGCGCGTAAGCCGATGGTCACGTTGCGCCCGCCCGCGTCAACGATGCCTTGCGCCATGATGGCGCCCATCTTGGTCATCGTGACTTCGCGTTCGTCGTTGATGTGCCCCATGAGCCGTTTCCTGAATGGCACCAGGTTCGTTTCCGATTGCTCGATCATCACCATCGCCGTCGCAATCAACGCGCCTTGCTGCACGAAGTCAACCGGATCCGTGAGCATGGGCTCGAGCAACGCAACCGCTTCCTTCATCCCTGTACCGGCGCAGCAAATCCCAACCGCCATTGCCGCGCCGTACCGCACGTGCGGGTTGTACGACTCCGCAAGAAGGCCGACGACCCTGGGGCACTGGTTGGGTGTGCTGCACAGCACGAAACCCAGTGACATCACCGCGGCACGCCGGACGTCGTCGGATACGTCGGACACGGCGACGTGCAGTAACCTGCGCACGGCGGCGTTGTTCCCAGTGGCGACGTAGGCGGACGCGACGGCGAGGCACCCGCCGTACCGCACGATGGGGTCTGAATCACGGACCATCTGTTCGATAAGCAGCTCCGCGGACTCTTCCTTGCCGTATGCGGTCAACGCCAAGCCTATACTACACCCGCGGATGATCTTCTCGTGTTGTGTTTTGTGGCAGTAGTTAAGGATCTCTCTTTGTTTCGCGTCGCTCCCGGATCCGGCGAGAAGAAGACCCATGCCTATGCCGGCGGCTTCGCCCGCCCCGGCGCCGTCCGTTCTTAGAATGCGGAACATATCCGTGTACACCTCTTCGTTCGCGGTGCCTAGGGCGGCCAAACCTAAGCCTAAACACGCACCGTGCTGGATCACTTCGTTGTTGGATGACCTGCCACTCTCCAAAAGGAACGGAAGAATGGACTCGCCGTGGTTGGCGTGAATTAAACCCAACGCGTACAGAGCGCCGCCCTCGGTGTACGGCGACGGGCGCATCCCCCCCGCGCCGCCCTCTCTGGGCAGGAACGGCCCCATCAGCGTCCGCCCTTCACTGAGCTGGCCGTGGTGAATCACGCCCATCCCAGCCGTGGCTGAAAACCGGGCCCAGTTCGTGGCGCGCGAAAGCCAATCCAGGTTTTCCCTCAGGAACATATCCACCGTGGTGCCGGCGTGCATCAGGGCGTTGCACAGCACGGTGGCGCTGTGACACACCGAATTCCGCGATTCAACCGCGGTTCGAATTTGCTTCAGGAGTAGCAAATCAGAGGCGTTGTGCGAAAACAAAAACTCGAGGTGTAAAGACACGGGGAGCTCGCCGGATAACACCGAGCGCAACAAAGCGCGCGGCGCGATTGGTTTCGATTCTTGAGCGCGCGACCCGGACGCCCCGTCCTCGGTATCCATGCCGTCCCCTTCCTTCTTCTCTTCGGAAGCATCCGCAACCGGGGTGAGTTGAGACGCAACCTTGTCCAGAAACGCCTGGATTTCGTTTTCATTCAGCGAAAATCCAATTTGGTACGCCAACAACTGCTCGTCTTCTGTGCCGTCCACGAGCTTGGCGAGAATCGCTGCCACGCCGTCAGCGTCGTCCAAGAACATCAGACACTGGCACACGTTCAAGTGGTCCGTCTTCGCGCCGGAGGTTTCGTACATCTTGACCAGGGCTCGGAGGGTTTCAAGGCGGAACGCGCGAGACGTGACCAGGGTCTGGCACGCCTTCGTGGCGTACGCCAAGCTCTCCTCCGGCGACGGAGACTTCACAACCGCTTCCTCCAACTTGTCGAGCCTTCGCGTTTCAAGCGCCACCCCGATGGCTTGGCGGTACTGGTCGTCCTGGAAGCACCGGTCGAACATGCGCTCCACCACGGCGACTAAACGAGCGTCGATTTCCTCAGAACCCGATTCAGCGCGGCGCTCGATGTACTCGTCGATCGCTTTGGCTGCGAGTGAGGGAACGGATTCGATAAAAGTCAGTAAAAAGTCGTGAATAAAAGAAGGCCTTCCAAGGCGGATGACGGATCTCAGATGGCCCGTTGGGGAACAACGGGTCGCGTCGTGGCGGTGGTGGGAGGCACGTACTGAGCATGGCTTGCACGAAATCCGTGGTTTCGTTCACGTCAAACAGAGAACCCGCGCACAACGCGTAGTTCAGCGCGTCGTCCAGTTCGCCAAGGTGGTAGAAGACCTGCGAGGGGGAGGGAAACGGATCTCAGATCTGGTTCTTGTGGGCACACGGCTAACCCTTGATGGAAAGAGTTGACGGGTTGCGACTTGGGGTTCGAACTATGCTCCCTACGTACCTTGGACGCGAGCAACGCGGCGAGCTCTCTCTGCACGAAGAACTCGTCTTCGTACATCGCCTCGATGACGGAGATGGAGCTCGCTACTTCCGCCCAGTGCGTGTCGATCACCTTGTTCAGGCTCGTCAGCGCCGCGACCTGGAGCTGGGTCTGTTCTTCCTCGAGCATGCTTAACAGACCAGAGGCGCTGCCCAAAGGCACGCCGGACATAGGCACCGGACCAGCGACGCTCATGGTGCCCGCTCGTGAGAGACCCGAGGCGTGCGCCGAAAGTGTCACACCCGCGCTTCGTGCCACGAGTTGTGGCGACCCCCTGGCTGCTGACATCCGATCTTGGCCGTTTGAACCGACAGAAAATGTGAGTTGACGTGTTGTTCGGGCGTGATTATTGTTTCCGTCGTGCGGGGCCTTCTCCACTTCGGAGCCGCGTGGGCCAGGGGTCGAGCGGCGTGACGCTCCCGCGGTCCTTCGTCCGTCGCACGTGCGTCGCGTGAGCGTTGGCTCGCGTTAGATCTGAGGAGCCGCTGAACGAGTGGTGCGGGCGATCTTGGGAAGGCGGGACGCAACTAAAGATTTGGCCGCGGTTCTTGGAACGAATAACATAAACCATGCAGCAGTATCCCCTGAAGGTTGAGCCCCAGCGGTACCGCGGCAGCGGTTTCCCCCCCTACGTGCGTCGACTTTTGAAGTGGAAGCAGATGGACCTGGAGTACACGGCGTGGCAGGCGTATTTGATGTGCGTCAACCCCCGGGTGGTGTACCGGCACACGACGTACCGGAAGCAAACCAAAAATCGGTGGGCGCGCGATGACCCGGCGTTCGTGGTGCTCACCGGACTGCTGGTCGGGTTGATTTCTTTGTTGTACTGCGCGTTTTACTCACACTCAACAGCCCAAACAGTGTACGTCACGACGTGCATGGTGTTGATCGACTACGTGGGTTTGGGGTGTGTAGTCGCCACGGCGACTTGGTTCTACACGAATCGATTTCTGCGGTCCACGTCGACGATGCACGCCGTGGAGCAGCGCGTGGAGTGGCTGTACGCGTTCGATATACACGTCAACGCGTTTTTCCCCCTGTGCGTGACGCTGTACGCGGTGCAGTTAGTGTTGTCACCGCTGTTGCTAGCCAATGGAATTTTGCCACGTGTACTTTCGTGTGCGTTGTACTGCGCCTCCCTCGCGTACTACCACTACTGCACGTTCGTAGGGTACAACGCGCTGCCGTTTCTGGACACCACCACCGTATTTCTGTACCCCGCGTATGTTACCATAGCGCTGACCCCGATCGCCATGCTCATAGGGTTCAACCCAACCAGGGCCGTGCTGAGCATTTATTTTCACGACGTACTGGGGTGAGGGGATAGATGAGTAGGCGTAGAGGTGATGAGTGTAAAGAATTTAATATCGTTTTCAAGTGTCGCGCAGACAGTATTGTTTTACATTATCTGCCGTACAATAAACTCTTCGCGTAGTATTACAAAGAACACGTTTTCCCTATGTTCGCCGGCTTTGTTTAGTCCAGGTGCCTGGGGCGAGCGCTAGTACTCGGGGTGGCAAGCCTCCGAGGTCGCGGCCCCCGCGGCGACAGGGCGCCTGGACGTGAACAAAAAATGCCCGGCGCTTAGCCCCGAGACGACCGCCGCGAAAACACCCGCGTTGCACGACATCACTGCGAGCATCACCAAGTAGCTGGAGGCTAAGTTCACGCCGTACAGGAACGTTCTGACGGTGCGCTGGCGGACGTTAGGCACGCTGAGAGGTGAGATCATAACAGGAACGCGATGCGGGGACGAGGGTCAGAGAGTGATGGGATAGAGAAGGAAATGAATGAAAGGGAAATATTCTGTCCCCGGAGGATTTGCAACACTCACCCCGAGAGAGGGTGACGTCCCGACGCACCTGTACGGCTTGGGCACGATGGGTGCGGAGGGGTCTTCACGCATAGGCACGCCCTCGCCTAAACGAAGCGATGTGCGGAAGTAAAACAAGTGCTCCTGCGCGATGCACAGCAGGAACACCCCTACGAGGGCGACGAGGTAATCGAACGCGGTCTCCGTGGCCCACGAATCGAAAAACAGCGTGACCCTGATGCCCCAGTCAAAAGCCACGGGCATGCCACCTGGCATGCCACCCATGTCCCCCCCAGAGCCTTCCATCGCACCCATCATACCACCGTGGTGCTCGTGATTCATCGCCAGCACCCCGAGCCTGGCGCGCTCGGTTATAATTTCTACCCTCGGAAACGGAGGAATATTGAAACGATCAGAGTGTGGGAGCAAGCACGAGTTTTCGAGGCCGTTTTTTTAGCGCTCCTTATCGTTACATTGTTCGTCTCGCGTCTTCTAATCGTCGAGCCCCTCCTCATTTGTCCTCGTCCATCGCCCGCGCATCGTCATCGACCCCCCCGGACGCGAGCCTCCCTAACCGTGCTTCGTCCTCCACCGCAGCGGCGACCAGCGCGTCGTACGCAGAGAGTTTCCGGCGGTGGTACGAAGTCAGCGCGTCTTGTTCCTCGGTCGCGCTACCTCGCAGGCGGTGCAGCCGCAGCAGGCCGCGCAAACACCCGAGCTGCGCGGGCATGTCCTCTTGCGCTTTCGATAACGTGAATGAGCTTTGAAGCATATCCAGCGATTGGCCTAAATCCCCCCCCCGGTTATCAAGCACGATCGTCCCGATCAGCGACAACGACTGCGCCACGAGCTGGTGGTTGCAACACTGCGAATGCGCTAGTTTCAGCGCTCGCGATAGTTTCGGCTTAGCTTCCTGGCTTTGACCGCCCTGTAGCAACGTCGCGTACCCGGACACGAACAACGCAGCGGCTTGATACGCGTAGTTCGGGGATGCGGATTCGTCCTTTTCCCCAGTGGACCTCTCCGCCGCCGCCGCCGCCGCCGCGGCTTCGTGCCGCGCGATGACGGGCCGAACCAAGTTCAGCGCCCTGCTAATCGCCTTGGGCGAGCCGTCGGCGAGCTCGGAAAGCGCGCCGCACACGTACGCCAGATCCCGCGTCGCAGGCGAGCCGAACGCCTCCGCGGTTTCCGCCGCGGCTGCGAACTGAATTGCGGCTTCGGCTGTCTGGCCCACGGAGTGCAACACCTGACCCTCCGCGACGTCCGCCGCCGCCGCGCACCGCCGGAGCGTGCGGGGGTACGCCTCCACCATCGCGCGCATCGACTCGGCGCGCGCCGCCGCTTCGTCGATCTTCGTCGACGTCAGGTCGATACCGACCAGGGCTTGCAAAGCAAGCAAGCGAATCGTCAGGTACGGCATCGCGTCCGCTGCCGCGCGCGGAGCCAGATCTGCCTCGGACCCTGCCCACTGCCGACTCGCCGGCGCAAACGTGTCGTCTGCCTTTTTGCTTTTCTTTTTCTTCGGCGACTTCGTCGACTGCGCCAAAGCCGCAGCCTCTTCCTCCCTCGCCGCGATCGCGTCGCCTCCCTCGGGAAGCACCCCGAGCTCGGAAAGCGCGTCGTCGCACTCCTGGACCGCGACCTCAAGCTCGCGACGAGCATCTTTGAATTGCCCGGTCGGCCGCGCCGCTTCCGCGGAGAGCAACGACGCGAGCGCGCGCGTGGCTGGCGCGGGTAACCACCGGTATCCGCCGCCGCCCGAACCCGACACGGCGCTTACGCGTCTCGCTGCCGCGTCCCGATCGCGCTTGGGCGAAGCGGTTTCGTGTGCTCCCCGTTTCTGTGGAGATGCCGCCTCCGCATTTTGTTTCATTCGCTCCACCAGCACGCGAATCTCCGCAGGGTCCTTCGCCACCGCCCCGACGTTCCCCGCCACGAGGTACGTCAAAGAACGAAGCACGCGGTGGTGCAACTTCGTGGCGGCGCACGCGTCTTCGCCTTCCTTTTTCTCCAGCGCCTGCACCGCCAAGTCCGCGGCTTCGATCGCACCTGCTTCGCCAGATCCAGCGCCCGCACCCGAAATGCGCTGCACCACCGCGCGCTGGAGCTGTGCCAGGGCGAACACGCACACGGCGCACGCATCGCCGGCTTCCGCCGCCGCCGCGCCGCCCTCCGCCAGCGTCTTGCGCGCCAAACGGAATTCCCCCGCGGCCATCTTCAGGTCGGCTTTCTCTAGCAGGAAGTGGAAGTGCCACGCTTGCCACGTGCTACGCTCAGCCGCAGGGCACTTCTTCGCCGCGACGCGGGACAAATCGAGGCCCTTCTGCGTCGCGTCGGTTTGCTGCCTGCGCAGATCGGGCCCCATCAGTTTGTAACATCGCGAAAGGCCGCTGAAGGTGCGGCACTTCAAGCCTTCGTGGCCGTGCACGCTTCTTAGGAGCATCTGCGTAGTTTCCAAATGCGTTTTAGCTCTGTGGACGTTATCGGTATACTGCAGCAGCAAACGCGCCAGTGCCAAACGCGCGCGAGCTTCAGGCAGCGGCAAGATCGTCAAGTTGTTCTTGTCGCAGATTGCTTCGTAACACTTCACCGCCTGCAGCGGGCAATCGTCTCGTGTGAACTCGTGCGCCATGACCATAAGCGCATCCGCGGTCTCCTGCGACTCATCAGGCACCACTGACCCCATCCCGTTCGACCTTCGAAACCCACACGGATCGAAGTCGAACCACCGAGCGGAGCGCCGCGAGCAGTGGCACGCTCGTCGTGCAATCCTAAAAGGTGTGCCCAGTTCAAATTTTGCTTGACCACGAAGGTGTGCCCAGAAAAGCATCACCCTTTCGGGAGGCCGAGGCACCGGGCGTCCATACGAGGCACACACCGACCATCGATACCTCCTTTGGTCGTCATGGGTGTCCCTTCGTACGCCTCTTTGGGTCGGCGCATCGAGACGCACGACGGCGCACGCGCGACGGTTCGGTACGTCGGCGGTGTGGATGGCCAAGATGGGGAGTGGGTCGGCGTTGAGTGGGACGATCCAGGACGGGGCAAACACGACGGTGCGCACGACGGCAAGCGATACTTCGAGTGTTCTGGTGCGGAGCCAGGCACAAAACCCGCGTCGTTCCTCCGTGTGCACAAAATAAAACCATCCGTCACGTTCGCCACCGCGATACGCGCCAAGTACCTGGACGGCAAAGGCGCGGTCGCCATGAAAGGCGGAGGTCGAAACGAAAACAAAAACGAAAACGAAAACGACGGTGAATCATCAAGCGCGTACGTCTCGTCTTCGAACGGCCAGAAGATCGAAATCGAGCTGTGTTTGAAGAAAGACGACCCGGTGGCGGCGTTGATGGAGCTGGACCGGGTGTATCTTCCCGACGCTTTGGTGGCGGATGCGGGCGACCCAGGCGCCGCTGCCGGATGCGGCGTCGTCGCGGGGAATATAAAAATCCTGGACCTCTCCGGGAATTTATTCACGGATTGGAATTCAATCGCGCGGTTCGGCGAGGAGTTTCCGAACATTTGCGAGTTAGATTTGACCGGGGTGAGGGCGTTTGGAGGGATAACACACACAATATCTACTCCCACGCCGTTCACCCGATTGACGACGTTGCTGCTGAACAAATCCAAGTGTGCATGGAGCAGCGCCAGACTGGTCGGAAAAAACATACCGTCGCTTACCGAGCTGAGTGTGTCGTTTTGTGGGATTGATAAAATCGACGACGACACGGACGGGCTGGAGAACCTGGACGCCTTGAACCTAGAAGGGAACGAATTGACGAGCTGGGCCGAGGTTGCAAAACTTGGGAAACTCACCAAATTGCAACGCCTGCACCTGGGGGGGAACAGACTTGACATCGTCCGGTATCCGGCGTTTGGTGGGAGTGGATCGGTCTCCGACGAAAAAATAAACCCCGCGCCGTTCCAAAACCTGTCTGGTTTGTTCCTGGCGGATAACAAAATTGTGGACTGGGAGAGCATCGACTCGCTTGATTCGTTCCCCTCACTCACCGAGGTCCGAGTCAGTGGCAACCCTGTTGTGGAAAGCGCGGCGACACGGCACGAAATCGTGGCGCGAGTTTCACGACTCACGCAACTCAACGGGTCGCGAATCGCGGACCAGGAACGCAAAGACGCGGAGATTCGGTATTTACGGCGCGTGCTGGGGCTGGTGAAAACAGCGGTAGGAGGGGACGCTGAGGGAGAGCGCAACGACGATACCGGCACGAACACACAGTCCCGTACTACTCCGCAGACCGGTTCCCAGGCTGTCGCGGCTTTGCACCCTCGGATGGCCGCGCTTCTCGGGTCGTACGGCGCGCTCAGCGTTTCCGCGCAAAAGGCGAAGGGCGACGGCACGATGGGGGACGATTTGATTTCTGTCGCGTTGACCTGCGTCGCTGCGTCGGCTGGGGAGAAGGCGCCGGTGACGAAGAAGCTTCCCGGCTCATTGACCGTGCAAAAGCTCAAACTGCTGTGCGAGAAGCTGTTCAAAGTGCCTGTCAGCAGACAGAAGCTGTTTTACAAACAAGAAGGTGCGGCGATGCCGGAGTTGTTGGAACCGGACGACTACGACGTCGCCTACCTCGGCGTGCGCGACGGCGCGCGGGTTTTAGTGGAAGAAAGTGACGATTGATATTCGGAAATTGTAACTCGACTGTAACTCAAGGAATCACGTCCGCTATAGTATTACACAGTATTACATCACACATCACATCACACGTACAGCCGGTGCACTTGCGTTTGCCGCAGCGACTTGCGGCAGGTTGGGCAGTTCTTTAGAGTTTTCATGCTTTGCGTGATGCAATCAAAGCAAAACACGTGTCCGCACACCGTGCTCGCTAGTTCCTTCGCGCCCACTTTGTCCATGCATATCGCGCAGTTTATGGTGGACATCACCGCGGGGGGGGGGCGGGGGGGGGACTCTAACACGGTGATGATCTGAACCTCCTCCACGGGTGGTGTTTCCTCGCCGTCAGACTCGCCGGTCAAATCTACTATGTTCGCGAGAGCCTCACTCGCCCGCCGCTTTTTGCCTCGAGTCACCCTGGCTGGCTCCACCCCGTCCTCCCCTTCATCCCCATCCAGGAGCTCAACCACGTCTTCACGCCCGGAGGAAGAAGGTTCGCCCTCAGCGCGCTCCGCGGAGGGTGGCACGGGAGAGGGGCCCTCGTCGCCCGCCATGCCTTGGAAAAGTGATGGAGAAAGCGCCACGCGTTTGTCATTTTTAAGTTTCATTGCTTTGAGTCAATAGTCAATCAATTAGTTACAGTCATTTAACTCAAGAAAGAAGAAATATACCGTCACGGCACCCACACTTTCGTAAGACTAACGAGCCATATACTCGAAGAGACTCATCACGCATCTGGTCCTTATCCTCCGTGTCCCCGAACCGGCCCGCGTCGCGTCTCCTCGTCATTGTGAGACACGCGAGCACGCGGCGGCGCGCCTGGTCGCAGCGAACTAAGCTCCGCCTCAGCCGCGGACGCAGCACGTGGCCCTTTTCGTTCGTCTTTCAACAGACGCGGAAGGGTACGTCGCGGACGGAAGGTTTTCAAAGCCTTTGTTTGACGCGTGGGACGCACACATCTTGGAAACATCATCGAGGGTTCGCGATGAGCGTTGTGGGCGTGGTGCTTCCCGCGAGGGCGGCTGCCCCGGTGCGTGTGCGGTGCCGCGCGAGCAGCGCCTCGCGCACCGGTGTTCGGCCTTCCCCGGTTGCCGGGCGATCTTCCACGTTCGCCATGGGAACGGTGGGCGTGTCGAGTTTGAAACCCAGCGGTGTGCGAGTGACGCGATCAAAATCCAGAAACCCCGTCACCGCCGTCGCCCTTTTACCCGAAATCACGCAAACGCTGCAGGGCATCTGGGGCGCCCCCGCGCTTGATGGGTTCGGCCTGCCCAACGTCGTGGGCGCGGTAACGAACTTACCCGCGCTGGGCATTGAAACCGTGGCAGATTTAGCAGTTGGGATGGTTGCGATTTTCGGCGCTGGCGCGTTCATCAACGACCCCGGTGATTTGGAAGAGCAAACAGACACAGGCGGCGGGTCTGGTCGAGGCGGACGGTTTGGCAACGGCGGCTCCGGCGGGAACGATGACTACGACAAGTGGTACTTCGAAGACCCCGATGCGGAGGCTAGTAACTTTTTCATCAGGGGTGGCGCTGCCGGGTTGTGGTGGATCCTGTTGTGCATGGCGCTGAGTGCGTACTGCTTTTTGATCGGCAAAGCCCCGCACCTAGGCGCGATGTGGGGCCTCATCGCGCTCGGGGTGGGATGGGGCATGTTCGTGGCTGTGACGGTTGGCGTCATCGGGCTGGTAGCGCTCGCAGTTTTGGTGGACACCGGGCTGCGCTTGTCGCGCCACGAAGTGTACGACAAGAAGCAGGAAGTTTCAAAGGCGATTGAAACGTCGATGATGGGTGCGGCGATTGATGCCACCGCCAGGCCTGCGGATAAAAAGGCCGTCTCCGCGAACGCCAACTTGAAACTGCCGGAAGGCGTGCTTGTGATGGGCACGGATGCGCAGCTGGTGCAGGTTGAGCTGAAAGCCGGGGAGGAACTCTCAGCGGAACCCGGTTCCATGGCGTACATGTCGCCGAACGTTCGATCTGTTACGTCGTTGCAAGGGGGTGTATATGCCGGTCTTCAACGCCTCCTAGCTGGCGAACCCTTCTTCCTGAACAACTTCAAGAACATCGCGCGGGACGCGAGTGACGGTTATATCGCGTTAGCTGGGCGAAGAGAGGGGGACAAGATCATCGTGCTCGACTTGTCCGAGATGGGCGGCGAGTTTCTGTGCGCGCGCGACTCTTACTTGTGCTCCAAAGGCGAAGTTGACATCGGCGCCGCGTCGACGTTCATGCGCGGCCAGATGGGCCTGCGTCTGTTCCTGTCGAACCAAAACACGATTTTCATGCAGAAGCTGTCCGGGTCCGGGATCGCGTGCATTTCAGGCAACGGCACGGTGATCCGCCAGGACTTAAGGGAAGGCCAGGAGATGGTCGTCGACGCGCGCGCCGTGGTTGGGTTTTCAAACACAATCAACTACCAGCTGCGGATGATGAGCTCGCCTCTGGCTGCGATTTTCGGCGGGGAAGGTTTGTTCTTCGCGCGGCTAACCGGCCCTGGGACGTTCTTCCTCCAATCCCTGCCCGCAGCGCGCCAGGGAGACGGGCTCAGCGAGCAAGGCGAAGTCGCGGTGTAGGCGAAGTGTCGGGTTCCTGGGTGTGAGCGGAGGTGAAATGAAAACGGCGGATGTAATTGCGATGCTTCTTTTCTTGTTATTGAAACATCAATCTTTTAAGTGTCATTGAACGACCTACGAGCAGTACAGTTCGCTAACAGTACAACGACGCTTTTATACTTCAAATCAACCCTTCGTCAGTCCAGCTGCGACGCGAGTTTCAGTTCGACGTCGCCTCGTCGCACGCCCGCGACCTCCACCAGTGCGCGCACCGCTCGTCCGAATCCACTCCCAACTCGAGTTTGTGTCTCCTCGTCATTGTTGCTATTACTTGTACCCGCATGCGCGGATGTATCCCGTTCATCGATGAACTGGTTCGCCACATCCCCGTCGGTATCCACGAACAAACTCTTGGCGTACCACCACAACCCCTGGATCCCGCCCATGGGTTCGCCGCCGTACCGCGAAACCGCGTATTGCACTATAGGATCTCTCGGTCGCTCCACCACCACTTCGCGTTTATGCGCCCAGCCCCGTCCGTTTCCGTCTCCGTCGTAATCGCTATCCGTGTCCGTTTCATCCTTGGGTGAGAAGAGAAAAGGGTTTAAGAAACAGGTCAGGGACTGGGCGTGACATCCCGCGGACGATGAAGACGAAGAAACATGACGAGTCGACGGGTATCGAAAAAAGTGAATGGGTAACACGCACCCCAAAGATGGCCCCGACCGCGCTCTTCGCCG
>MDSY01119568.1_pt1 | contig 31648 bp, 32 predicted proteins | sample 811131 | NCBI WGS metagenome assembly MDSY01 (sample SAMN05326643, study PRJNA326480) | marine metagenome | isolation source: seawater | place: Atlantic Ocean: South West | collected 2010 | reverse complement strand
GCCGGATGCGGCGGGCATCGGCATCGAGGACTTCGATCTCGACCCCGGACGGGTGGCGCAGGATTTCCCCGCGCACAGGCACACGCCCGGCGAGCGCGTAGGCGATCCCGCCCAGCGTGTCGAATTCCGAATCCTCATCAGTGAGTTCGAGGTCAATCCCCGTCTCCTCGGCGAAATCCTGTATTTCGGTGCGCGCATCGACTTCCCACACCCGTGCGCTGCGCCGGACGAACATGGGCTCTTCATCGTCGTGTTCGTCTTCGATGTCACCGACGATTTCCTCTACCAGGTCTTCCAGACTCACCAGTCCGTCCGTTCCGCCATACTCATCCACAACCAATGCCAGATGAATGCGGGTGGACTGCATCTTCACCAGCAAATCGGACAGTTTCATGGAGGGCGGAACATAAAGCACTTCCCGGTGCAGCCGCTCAAGCGGCCGCTTGGTCGGTTCGCCGCCCTTGGCCAGCTCGCTGACCACATCCTTGATATGCACAAAGCCGATCGGATCATCCAGCGTTTCGCGGAAAACCGGCAGGCGGGAATGAGTGCATTCGGCAAACACTTTCAGGAGGTCGGGAAATTCGGTGTTCACCTCGACGGCCTTCACCTCGGCCCGGGCGACCATCACGTCTTCGACGCGCAATTCCTGGAATTCCTGAATGCGCAGGCGCATGGCCTGAGGGGTCACAGGGGCGGACGCCTCCGAATTGCCGTTTGGTTCAGCCGGCGCTGCAGGCGCACTTTCCTGCCGGCGGCCTATTCCGAAAAAGGTACGCCGCCGCTTTTGCGGCGTGGTATCAGAAGGGTCTGGATCGCTCATCGTCTCAGTAAATCAGTCTGTTCCATATGGGTTTGGAATGCCGAGCGATGCAAGCGCCTTTATCTCCAATCCTTCCATAAGGGCGGCTTCCGCCTCCCCTTCATGATCATGCCCCAGCAGGTGCAGGTATCCATGCACCAGCAGATGGGTCAGGTGATCGGCGAGGCCGATGCCCTGCGCGTCTGCATCACGCGCCGAAACCCCCAGCGCCACGGCGACATCGCCCAGCAGCGGCCGGTCCATCTCATGGGCAGGGAAAGACAACACGTCCGTCGGCTTGTCCTTGCCCCGGAAATCCCGGTTCAGCTGGTGCAGGACCGTATCATCGGCCAGCAGAAGCGACACGGTCCCTTCTGCCGGTTCCACGGCCGCCGCCGCCGCAAAGGCGCGGTCGCACAGGGCGGCGAGGTCCGGCAGGGCGTCCCAGCCGGTGTCTGCAATAATCAGGTCTGTCGTGATCATGGGGTGGCTCAGTTGCCCTCGCCCGCCGCGGCATAGGCGTCGATGATGCGGCTGACGAGGCCATGACGGACGACGTCCGCGGCGGTCAGCGTGTGGACATTGATCCCTTCGACATCCGACAGGATCTGCAGCGCATGGCGCAGGCCGGAGGTCTGGATCCCCGGCAGGTCCACCTGCCCCGGATCGCCGGTCACGATCATGCGGCTGTCACGGCCCAGCCGGGTCAGCACCATTTTCATCTGCGCAACGGTCGTGTTCTGCGCCTCGTCCACGATCACGAACGCATTCTTCAGCGTCCGCCCGCGCATGAAGGCGATGGGTGCAACCTCGATTTCGCCGCGCGCCATGCGCCGTTCCATCTGTTCCTGCCCCATCAGTTCGCGCAGGCTGTCCCAGATGGGCAGCATGTAGGGGTCGACCTTCTCTTCCAGCGTGCCGGGCAGGAAGCCGAGCTTTTCACCCGCTTCAACGGCCGGTCGCGTCACGATCAGGCGCTGGCGCATGCCGGACATCAGCTCTGCCACACCTGCGGCGACGGCCAGGAATGTCTTGCCCGTGCCCGCCGGGCCGATGCCGAAGACGAGCCCGTTTTCCGGATTGCCCAACAGATTGATGTAGCGCGCCTGTCCCTTGGTCTGCGGCGTGATCGGCTTTTTCAGGCCTTTCAGGCCGCCGCCGAAACTTTGCGCCGGGGTCGATGCCGCCTCGATGGCCGCGTCGAGATCCATGTCGGTGATGTCCACGCCGGCGCGCATGCGGCGCTCCAGTTCGGCTAGCGCCGCCTCTGCAATGGAGACACCTTCCGCCGTGCCGGCCAGCAGGATACCGCCGCCCTGGCTTTCCGCGCGCAGGCCGAAATCCTTCAGCTTGTCTTCCAGCCGGTGCAGGTAACGGTGGTGCGGCCCGCACAGGTCGCGCAGGCGTTCGGCATTGCTGACTTCGTAGAAACGGCTCACCGGCACGCCCGGGGAGAGATTGGGACGGCGCTTTCCGTTCACAGGGCCGCCTCGCGCATCTCAGCCACCTCGCCAACCAGCTCACCTGAAAGCGAGTTGAGGCTGGCATCGATCACGCGAACGTCCACGATACGCCCCTTCAGGTCCGGTATGGTCATGGCATGATCCTGCGGCAGTTCGAAATGAACCGCCTGAAGCCATGGCGAGCGGCCATGCGCCTGGCCCGGATTCCGGCCCTTGCCGGTAATCAGGACCGGCACGGTCTGGCCGATCTTGGAGCGGTTGAAGGCGGTCTGCTGTTCCCGCAGAAGCTGTTGCAGCTGCTGCAGTCGCGCATCCTTCACCTCTTCCGGAACCTGGCCGAACATGTCCGCCGCCGGTGTGCCGGGACGGGCGGAATACTTGAAGGAATAGGCGATCGCATAGTCCACATCCCGGACCAGCTGCATCGTCGCCTCGAAATCGGCGTCGCTCTCACCCGGAAAACCGACAATGAAATCAGAGGCAATCGCGATATCCGGCCGGGCTTCGCGGACCTTCCGGATGATCTCGCGGTATTCGTCCGCCGTGTGGCCACGGTTCATGGCCTTCAGGATATTGTCGGAGCCCGACTGCACCGGCAGGTGCAGGAAAGGCATCATTTCCGGCACGTCGCCATGGGCGGCGATGAGGTCATCATCCATGTCGCGCGGATGGCTGGTCGTGTAGCGGATCCGCTCGATCCCGCCGACTTTCGCGATATGCCGGACAAGCTGGCCGAGCGTCCAGTCCGCTTCATTGGTCAGGGCCGGTGCGGCGCCGTGGAAGGCGTTCACATTCTGGCCGAGCAGCGTGATTTCGCGCACGCCCTGGGCGGCGAGGCTGCGGGCCTCCATCGCAATGTCGTCGACAGGCCGCGAGAGTTCTGCGCCGCGCGTGTAGGGCACCACGCAGAACGTACAGAACTTGTCGCACCCTTCCTGCACGGACAGGAAGGCCGTCGGACCATCGGCTTCGCGGGTCTTCGGCAGGGCATCGAATTTCTCGAGCGTCTCGAACTCGGTTTCCAGCCGGTCACCCACGGCGCGGCTGGCCCGCGCGATCATCTCGGGCAGCTTGTGATAGGATTGCGGCCCCAGCACCAGGTCCACCGCCGGCTGGCGGCGCATGATCTCGGCGCCCTCGGCCTGCGCAACGCATCCGGCCACGGCGATGGTGAGATTGCCGCCGCGCGCCTGCTTGGTCAGTTTCAGCTGGCCGAGCTCCGAATAGACCTTTTCCGTCGCCTTTTCACGGATGTGGCACGTGTTGAGAACGACCAGGTCAGCCTCATCCGCACTGTCTACCGGCGCATAACCGAGCGGCCGCAGCACATCTCGCATGCGCTCGGAGTCATATACATTCATCTGGCAGCCATAGGTCTTGATGAAGACGCCTTTGGCCTGTTTGGGTTCGCGCGGGTCGGTCATTCGCGGGCTTATGCCTGAAAACAGGCCGTCCTTCCACAGCCGATTGCGTCGCCATTGCAGCGTTACATGCCTGCAATGCTCGCTTCACACATAGGCAAACGGGGTTAGTGTCGGCCTCAAGCAGACAAGAGGAGCCGGGGAGGCTTATGGAAAGTATTATTCGGGCGCTAAACGAGTTTGTCTGGGGGCCGCCCATGCTGGTGCTCCTGCTGGGCACAGGGCTTTACCTGACAGTCGGCCTGCGGCTGCTGTCGGTCCTGAAAATTCCGTTCGCCTTGCGCCAGCTGTTCAAGAAGCCGGACCAGCACGAGGAAGGGGATGTCACGCCCTTCGCCGCCCTGATGACCGCGCTGTCCTCCACCATCGGCACAGGCAACATTGCCGGCGTCGCGGCCGCAATCGCGATCGGCGGACCGGGCGCCGTCTTCTGGATGTGGATCACGGCCATTGTCGGCACGGCCACGAAATATTCCGAAGGCGTGCTGGCCGTCCGCTTCCGTGAAATCGACCATCAGGGACGCCATGTCGGCGGGCCGATGTATTACATCAAGAACGGCATGGGCAAGAAATGGATCTGGCTGGGCGGCACGTTCGCAACGCTGGGCATCCTGGCCAGCTGGGGCACAGGCGCCTCGATCCAGTCCAACTCGATCGCCGATGCCCTCAATGCGACCTACAATATCCCGCCGCTTGTCTCTGCCATCGTCCTGGCCGGCGCAGCCGCCGGCGTGATCCTGGGCGGAATCAAGCGCATCGCCCACGTTGCCAGCCGCCTCGTGCCGGTCATGGCGATCTCTTATCTTGCCGGCGGCCTGCTCGTGATCTCGCTTCATCTTGATGCGGTGCCGTCTGCTCTCAGCATGATCTTCAGCGGCGCGTTCGGATTCGACAGCGCCGGCACCGGCATCTCCATCGGCCTGCTGATGCTGGCAATGCAGAAGGGCGTCGCCCGGGGGATCTTCTCCAATGAAGCTGGCCAGGGCTCTGCGCCGATCGCGCACGCCGCCGCCAAGATCCAGGACCCGGTTGACCAGGGCCTTGTTGCGATGCTGGGCACGATCATCGACACGCTGATCGTCTGTACGATCACCGCCCTTGTCATCCTGACCTCCGGCGTGCTCGGTCCGGAATGTATTCCAACGGCCGCCAACGCGGCTGACATTCTGGCGAGTGGGCAACCTGCCGGATGCGACACGGGTGCCCCGCTGACAGTTGCGGCGTTTGACGCCGGCCTGACGGGCATCGGCGAACACATCGTTGCCATCGGCCTGACCGTGTTCGGCTTCACGACCATTCTCGGCTGGAGCTATTATGGCGAGCGCTGCGCGGAATATCTGTTCGGCGAAAAGTCCATCCTGCCGTTCCGCATCAGCTGGATCGTGGTCACCTTCTTCGGGGCCGCCGCCCTGATGTTCGAAGGTTCTGTGGCCAATATCGTGAACCTGTTCTGGCTCGTGTCTGACACGCTGACCGGCATGATGGCCGCGCCGAACCTGGTCGGCCTGGTCTTCCTCAGCCCGGTCGTGTTCGCGATGACCAAGGCGCACTTCGACGCTGTCCGGACCGGCCAGCCGAAGCCGCGCTATCCGATCATCGACCAGCGCAAAGAGGCACCGGAAGAGTAGGGCGCCTCCCCCCAAAACGAACGCCCCGCCGGCATCTGCCAGGCGGGGCGTTTTCATTTCAGGCCCCTCAAAAGGACCCTCAGGAACACCGTCTATGGACCCTCTATGGACCGTCTATACGGCGGCGTTACGGGACGGCGCCTACCAGCTGCCGATATTCTCCGCGCTCGCCCAGGGTTCTTTCGGCGCCAGCGGCTTGCCCTGCTGGAGCAGTTCGACCGAGATGCCGTCCGGCGACCGGACAAAGGCCATGCGTCCGTCGCGCGGCGGCCGGTTGATCGTGACCCCCAGGCCCTGCAGCTTTTCGACCGCCGCATAGATGTCCGAGACCGAATAGGCGAGGTGGCCGAAATTGCGGCCGCCGCCATAGTCTTCCGGGTCCCAGTTATGGGTCAGTTCGATCATCGGGATCTGCATGTCGGTCGGGCTCTTGCCCTCCGGGATGCCGCCGCAGCGTTCGATGTCGGCAGGCGAGGCAAGGAAGACGAGCGTGAACCGCCCGGCCTCGCTGTCATACCGGCCGACTTCCGTCAGGCCGAGGCCGTCACAATAGAATTTGAGCGAGGCGTCGATATCGGCGACGCGCACCATGGAATGCAGGAATTCGATGCTCATCAGGCACCTCCGTTCAGATCGCGAATGACTTGTTTGAGATTGGGCGGCATCAGCGCGTAGTAGCGGCGCATGGCAATCGCCAAAAGGGCGATCGTGGCAAACATGAAGCTCAGGAACACCATGAAAGTGTGGATCAGCGTGCCGGTCTCGAACACCGGCGACTTGCCGCTCATCTGCCAGAACATGGTCCAGACCGCATTGAAGCCTGCCACGAACGGGCCGAGCAGCAGGAACAGGATGGCCGCGCAGGCGAAGAAATAGGTTTCCCCGCGCGGGCCTTCGCTGCGCAGGTAGAGATCGGTGAATTCCGCGTCGGTGACGTCGTCGGGAATTTCCTTGTCACGCTTCTTCGCGGCGAGGACGTCCGGCGCGAAGGCCCTGACCTCTTTCCAGCGCCAGCCAAGGCTGATGCCCCAGACCAGCAATCCGGCAATGGCGAAGTAGTAGATCAGCATGAGCAGGCCGTCCGGGCTTGCGCCCTGGCCAGCGATCAGGCGGCGTGGGCGCGTTCATATGTGAGCATGGCGCGTTTGCGGTCCACACCCCAATGATAATTATGAAGACGCCCATCCGCCGCAAGGGCGCGATGACAGGGAATGAACCAGCTGACCGGGTTTGCCCCGACCGCCGCCCCGACAGCCCGCGCCGCTTTCGGATGTCCGCTGGCAACCGCCAGCTCGCCATAGGTACAGGTGTCGCCTGCCGGAATATCCAGCAGCGCGCGCCAGACCTGCCGGCGGAACGGCGTGCCATACAGGGCAACCGGAAGGGGTTCGCCCTTTTCGAAGACCTGCGCCGCCATCTGGCGGGCCGCCGCATCGTCCCGGCGGATGTCGGCCCCCGGATACCGCCCGGCGAGATCGGCAAACACCGCGTCCTCGGCGTATCCTGGATGCACGAACCCCGCCTTGGCCGGCGCATCGTCATCAATGAAGCCGAGCGCAACGAGACCGCGCGGCGACATCAGCCAGGCGCCTTCCCCGAACGGCGTCGGTGCCCGGCCGAGCACGAGATCGGCGCCGCGTCCGCCCGCCTTGGCCTCACCGGGGGTCAGGCCTTCATGGGCGATAAACAGGTCGTGCAGGCGGCCGGGGCCGGACAGGCCCGTCTCGAACGTGGCATCCAGCACGCTGGCCCCCTGGCGCAGCAACTCGCCCGCCTCGGCATGCGCGATGGCCGATTGGAACTGGCGCGGGGACACGCCGGCCCAACGGGTAAATTCGCGCTGGAAATGGCTGGGGCTGAGTTTCATGGCGGCCGCAAGCGAGGCGAGGTCCGGCCAGTCCCGCCATGTATCGCCGAGATAAGAGAGGGCCTTTGCCATCCGGTCATAGGCCGCGGCGCGCTCGTCCAGAGGGGTGTTTCGATCCGTCATGGCCGCCAATCTGCCTGACTGGCCGGGGCCCTGCCACCCGAATCTTGCGCCTCTGCAGAAAGCCAGTTGGTCAGAATTGGCCTCTTCCCTGCCTGCGAAAAGCCCGGCATGACTACACAATCCAAAACAAGAGACCGGAGCGAAACGGACATGGCGGACGCACGCAGCATTATTCTGCACGAATACCCTACCTCGCCATATGCGGAAAAAATCCGGCTCGCCCTGCGCCTGAAGAACCTCGCCTGGTCGCGCGTCGAGATCCCGGTCATCATGCCCCGGCCGGACCTGATGCCGCTGACCGGCGGCTATCGCCGCACACCCGTCATGCAGATCGGCGCAGACATCTACTGCGACACGGCCATCATCCTGCGCGAACTGGAAGCCCGCTTCCCGATGCCCGCCCTGAAACTGCCGGGCCATGAGGGCCTCGCCCAGATGGTTGCCGGATGGACCGACGGGCGCTGGTTCCAGTCATCCGTCGCGGTCATTTTCGGCGAGATGGGCGACAAGGTCGGCGAGGATTTCATAAAGGACCGCGAAAAGCTTTCGGGCCGGCCGTTCGACGTGAATGCGATGAAAGCCGTCGCCCCCATGATGCGCGACCAGTGGCGCGCCCGGCTGATGCTGCTGGAGGAACGCCTGCAGGGCGGGCAGGGCGCCGGGGCAGGCTTGTACCTGGTTGGCGCAAAGCCCGGCCTTGTGGACGTCCATGCCTATATGAATGTCTGGTTCATGCAGCAGAACGTGCCGGATTTCCTGGCCAAATGTTTCGAGACCGCCGACCTGACCAAGGCCTGGTTCGAACGCCTGCAGGAATTTGAAGGCCAGGACCCCGAGACCATCACCTCGGCAGAGGCCCTCGAAATCGGCAAGCACGCCGCCCCGCGCCTTGTCGTGGCGACGACAAAATACGAGCCGCAGGACATCGCGCCCGGCGACATGGTGGCCGTGGCCCCGGACGATTACGGACAGGTCTGGGTCGAAGGCGAAATCGTGCACGCAGACTCGCAGCGCGTGATCCTCCAGCGCATGTCGGAGGAAGCCGAAACGGTGCACGTTCACTTCCCGCGCGCAGGATTCCTCGTCCGCCGCATCTGACGGGCCTGTTACCTGTGGCGGAATACACTACATTTACAGGCAAAGGAGGGCATTTATGGAACGCCGACTTTGCCTGATTACAGGGGCTTCCGCCGGGATCGGCGCAGAATTCGCCCGCCAGTATGCGGCGCTTGGCTGGGATGTCGCGCTGACGGCCCGCCGCGCCGACCGGCTGGAGACGCTCGCCGCCGAACTCGAGGACAAGCACAAGGTGACGGCGATCGTCATCGCCGAAGACCTGGCGAAGAAGTCCGCGCCGGCCAAGATCCTCACCGCGCTGGAAGAAAAGGGCCGCCATGTCGATGCGCTGGTAAACAATGCCGGTTACGGCCTGCCGGGCACGTTCTTTTCCACCAGCTGGAAGGAACAGGGCGATTTCATCCAGGTGCTCTACACCGCACCGCTGGAGCTGTGCCACCGCGTCCTGCCGGGCATGGCCGAGCGCGGCTATGGCCGCATCATCAATGTGGCCTCGCTCGCCGGCTATGCCGCCGGAAGCGCCGGGCACACGCTGTATGCCAGCGTGAAAGCGGGCCTGATCAAATTCTCCGAAAGCCTGAACGCCGAATGCCAGACGCTCGGGCATGACGACATCCACTGCACCGCGCTCTGCCCCGGCTTCACCTGGAGCGAGTTCCACGATGCGAACGGCACGCGGGAACAGACCGACAAGATGCCGAAATGGATGTGGATGGCTGCAGAACCGGTCGTCCGGCAGGGCATCGAGGCCGTAAACAGGGGACAGCCGGTGATCGTGCCGGGACTCGTCAACAAGGGGATGGCCACCCTGTCCCGCATCGTGCCGGAGCCCCTGGGCCGGGCCATGGTCCGCGGCCAGAGCCGCCGGTTCCGGAAAATGGAATGACCTGTCCCTGCGTTGTTGCACCGCACAATTATGGACTGACAGGGTCAGAAGAGGCCCCTATAAAGGCAAAAAACTGAAAAGGGGCAAGGATATGAGCACCGGCGAAATGGTTCAGGAAAAGCAATCTGCGGTCATGGACGGCCTCACGGCCACGATGCGCGACGCCCTCGGCGCGCTCGACACCTATGCTGCTGCGGCCACATCCGGCGCCCGCGGCGAGCTGGTCGGCGAAGACGGCCGCCCGGACCGCAAGGCGTTCGAGCGCCATCAGCACCTCGCCCACGGCCTGTCCTGGCTCGTCACCTATGTCGAAACGCTGCGCCAGGTGACCGAATGGGCCGCCCGCCTCGAAGCCGAAGGCAAGTTTACCGACGTCGAAGCCCTGCTCTCCCAGATCCTGTTCAGCGAATACTGCGCCCAGATCGTCGGCGGCATTCCGATGAACCAGGGCGAGACCATCCGCCCGCACGAACTTGGCAGCCTGGAGGCGTCCGACACGCTGTTCGCAGACCCGGCGATCAAGAAACTGATCACCGAAGGCAAGACGCCGGCCTCCATGGCCCAGGCCGCTACCCTCCTGCCGGATGCCCTGTCGCGCAACACGGTCGAAGAGACCGGGCTCGACGAAACCATGAGCATGGTGCGCGAGCAGTTCGCCAAATATGCCGCCGAACGGATCAAGCCGCATGCGCATGGCTGGCACCTGCGCAATGAGTACATCCCGATGGACGTGGTCAACGAGATGGCGGAACTGGGCGTGTTCGGCCTGACCATTCCGGAAGACTTCGGCGGCCTCGGCATGGGCAAGACGGCCATGTGCGTCGTCTCCGAAGAACTGTCGCGCGGCTATATCGGCACCGGCTCGCTCGGCACCCGGTCTGAAATCGCGGCGGAACTGATTCTGATCGGCGGCACGCCGGAGCAGAAGGAAAAGTGGCTGCCGATGATCGCCAGCGGCGAGATCCTGCCGACGGCTGTCTTCACCGAACCGAACACCGGCTCCGACCTCGGCTCCCTGCGCACCCGCGCCGTGAAGGATGCCGACGGCGCCAATTACACGATCACCGGCAACAAGACCTGGATCACCCACCCGGTGCGCGCCGACGTCATGACGCTGCTCGCCCGGACCGATCCGGCCACGAACAATTTCTCCGGCCTGTCCATGCTGCTGGCGGAAAAACCGCGCGGCGACGATGCCAACCCGTTCCCGGCTGACGGCATGACCGGCGGCGAGATCGAAGTGCTCGGCTATCGCGGCATGAAGGAATACGAGATCGGCTTTGACGGCTTCAAGGTGAAGTCCGAAAACCTGCTCGGCGGCGTCGAAGGCCAGGGCTTCAAGCACCTGATGGCCACGTTCGAAAGCGCCCGCATCCAGACAGCTGCCCGCGCCATCGGCGTGGCGCAGAATGCGTTCGAAACCGGCCTGCAATACGCGCTCGACCGCAACCAGTTCGGCAAGCCGATCTTCGAATTCCCGCGCGTCGCCAACAAGCTGGTGATGATGGCCGCCGAACTCGTCGGCGTGCGCCAGCTGACCTATTACTCGGCGCGCAAGAAGGACGAAGGCAAACGCTGCGACCTGGAAGCCGGCATGGCCAAGCTGCTCGGTGCCCGCGTGGCCTGGGCCGCAGCCGACAATGCCGTGCAGATCCATGGCGGCAACGGGTTCGCGCTGGAATACACGATCAGCCGGATCCTGCAGGATGCCCGTATCCTGAACATCTTCGAAGGGGCGGGCGAAGTGCAGGCCATGGTGATCGCGCGCCGTCTGATCGAAGGGGGCAACTAGCCCCCGCGCGTCACAGCCGGCAGCCTGTTCTGTCTGCGGTCTATTTCGTCTGAGGCCTATTTAGTCTGAGGAACGTGTTCGTAGACGCGCACCCAGTCGACCACGAACTTGTCGGGGAATTTCCGCGGATCGGGCTTGTTCGCCCACCAGATGTTCGCGGCCCCGTCGGTCGTGTCGATCTCGCCGGACAGCTTCACCCATAGCGGCGCCTGGCTGACACCGCCTGCGGATGTCCGCCAGGTCTCCTGCCCGTCGACATAAAAGATGTATTTGTCGGGGAACCATTCCAGCGTGTAGGTGTGCCAGCCGCGCCGGATGCCGGGCCGCATCGAGGCGAACACGCTCCACTGGTGCGCCTCCCCGTAACCGTCCCAGTGCAGCGCATGGTTTACCTTGTCGGTCCAGCCGAAGGTTTCCATGATGTCGACCTCGGTGCCGTCCCGGCCGGAGCCGTCGACATTGTGCACCGTATTGGAAAACAGCCAGAAGGCTGACCACCAACCCGGCGCCTTTGGCAGTTTCGCGCGGACTTCATAGCGCCCGAAGGCCTGCTCGAACTTTCCCTCCGTCGACACCATGGCGCTGGCATAGTCGAAGGGGTCGGAATCCTCTTCGGGATTCCGGTTCTCGATGACCGTCGTCTGGATGATCAGATGGCCGAGCCCGTTGAGATAGGCATTGCTCGCATCCCACCAGCCGTCCGGGCCGTTTTCGTTGGGACGGCGATTGTACGCCTTGGAGATCCATTTGTCCGGGTCCGGACGTCCCTTGCCACTGAAATCGTCCTGGAAGACGAGCTTCCATTCGGACGCCCTGTCATCCAGCGCAGAGAAGGTCGGCGTTTCACATGCGCCAACCAGCAAGACCAGGAACAGGGACGCGAAGAGGCGTTTCATGCCTCCCTACCGGATCACGCCGCCGAGCGGCTCGATATCATCCGGTTCATGTTGCAGGATCACTTTCGCACCGAGGTCGTCGGCCAGTGCTTCAAACTTGTCCATCGACACCAGCGTTTCCGGCTCGCTCCAGTTAAAGCGCGGAACCCGGCGCAGCGCGCGGCTTTCCTTGCGGTGATACATGTCGCCCGCAAGCAGGACCGGGCCGCTTTCCGGCATGTCCAGCAGCAGTACCGAATGGCCCGGCGTGTGGCCCGGCATTTCGAGGATTTTCACCGTGCCGTCGCCGAAAACATCATAGTCGCCGCTGATCTTCTCCGCCTTCATCGGGCCGAAGGCAGCCCACATGGCCGCGAGCTGCGGGTCAGCATTGGCCTCGGTGCCTTCCGGCGGGAACATGTCGTTGTACTCGTCTTCCTGAACGATCCAGGTGGCGCCCTGCACCTGGCCGACCTGTCCGATATGATCGAAATGGTCGTGCGACAGGGAGACATAGTCGATGTCGTCCGGGGTGAGGCCGAGATCGGCGAGCTGCTGGGTGATCGTCTTGTCCAGCGAGACATTAAAGATGCCGCCGACAGTCTGCTCTCCGGCGCCCGCGAGCATGCCCGGCAGGCCGAGATCCCAGAGCAGCCGGCCGTCCGGATGGTTGATCAGGAAACAGGAGTCGGTGAGGGTATCGGTCTGGCCGGCATAATCCCCGGCGCTGGAGAAGGCATCGAGGTCCGTGACGTTGATCGTGCCGCAATCCAGCACATTCACGGTCAGCGGCGCGGGCGCTTCGGCCTCGGCGACCGCCTCGACAACTGGCTCGGCTGGCGTATCGGCCGGCGCCGCTTTCGGCGCACAGGCCGGTGCAAGCGTAAACGCAGTTGTGGCAAGCAGCGCATGGATCAGGCGCATCGGAACCCCCTTCAGTTCTGTGAAACCCACTGGGGCGAAGCCTACCCCATGTCCTGATCGTGCGAAAGCGCAGACCCGTCAAAGGGGACAATGCGGTAAAAACAACTCGCCCGGCCGGTGTGACAGGCCCCGCCAGCCTGTTTTACCTTCAACAGGACCGCGTCCTGGTCGCAGTCGATCCGCACCTCGACGACCTCCTGCGTGTGGCCGGAAGTTTCGCCTTTCACCCACAATTCTCCGCGCGACCGGGACCAGTAAGTGGCCCGGCGGGTCGCCAGCGTCGCGGCCAGCGCGTCGGCGTTCATCCAGGCCATCATCAGCACATCGCCGGTGTCAGCGTCCTGCGCGATCGCGGCGATCAGGCCGTCGGTATTGAATTTCGGGCGCAGGTCGGGCGTCTCATCCTGCGCACTGCCGGAAAGGGGGGGCGGAAATTGAGTCATGCCCGCTCCATACGTCACCCCTCCCCTTCGCGCCAGCCACAGTCTAGGCTGTGATGATACGAGTCCAAAACGGACCAACCCATGATGGAGGCATGACCATGGCGGATTATGAGCAGATCCTGAGCGACCAGAAAGACGGAGTCCTGACGCTGACCCTCAACCGGCCCGACCGGCTGAACGCGTGGACCGATGTCATGCACAATGAGCTGAAGCACGCCATCGTCACCGCCAGCAGGGATGACGCCGTCCGGGTGATCGTGGTGACCGGCGCCGGGCGCGGCTTCTGCGCCGGGGCGGACATGGACGTGCTGCAGGGCATCCAGGGCGGCGCGCGCGACCGGCTGACGGAAATCGAGGAGGCCCCGTCCGACCTGCGGGATCTGTATCCCGGCCGGTTCGGCTACATGTATGCCTGCCCGAAGCCGATTATCGCGGCGATCAATGGTGCCTGCGCGGGCATCGGCCTGATCTTCGCCCTGTTCGCGGACCTGCGCTACGCCGCGGCCGAGGCGAAATTCACGACCGCCTTTTCCCAGCGCGGCCTGATTGCCGAACACGGCATCGCCTGGCTGCTGCCGCGGCTGGTCGGCGAGGCAAACGCGCTGGACCTGTTGTTCACCGCCCGCAAATTCACCGGCCGGGAAGCGGCAGAGCTTGGCCTCGTCAACGACGCCCTGCCGGTCGGCGAGCTGATGGGCAATGTGCAGCAGACCGCGCACCACCTCGCCACCATGGTGTCGCCCCGCTCCGTCGCGGTGATGAAACAGCAGGTCCGCAAGACCTATTTCCAGAGTTTCGGCGACTCGCTTTCAGAGGCAGATGCTGCAATGGAGGAAAGCTTCGCCACATTCGACTTCAAGGAAGGGGTGGCGAGCTTTGTGGAGCGCCGCGCCCCGGCATTCAAAGGACGATAGGAGAGCCATGACCCGCCGCATCGACATTGTGGAAGTCGGCCCGCGCGACGGGCTGCAGAACGATCCCGCCAACCTGACCGTTGAGCAGAAGCTGGAATTCATTTCCCGCCTCGAAGAGGCCGGTGTGACGCGGATGGAATCCGGCAGCTTCGTCAACCCCAAGGCCGTGCCGAAGATGGCGGACAGCCCGGCCGTCTTTGCCGGGCTCGACCGGTCAAAACCGACGCGCCACATCGCCCTCGCCCTGAACGAAAAGGGCGTGCGCCGGGCAATCGATGCGCAGGCTGACGAGATCAATTTCGTGCTGGTGGCCAGTGAAACCTTCGGCCGCAAGAACCAGGGCATGAGCCCGCAGGACAGCGCCGACATGCTGGCCCTGTGCGCACCGCTGGTGCACGAGGCGGGCATTCCCCTGTCCGCCACGATCTCTGTGGCCTTTGGCGACCCGTATGATGGCGAGGTTGATCTCAATGTCGTTGGCAATCTTGCGGCCCAGTCGCAGCGCGCAGGCGTCGCGGAACTGGCCCTCGGTGACACGATTGGCGTGGCCGACCCCTGGGCCGTGCGCCGCGCCATCGACCGGGTACGGATGGAGGCGCCCGACGTGTACCTTCGCATGCACTTCCACGACACGCGCGGACAGGGCCTCGCCAATGTCGCGGCGGCGGTGGATGCAGGCATTGATGTGATCGATGCCAGCTGCGGCGGCATCGGCGGCTGCCCCTTCGCCCCGGCCGCGACGGGCAATGTGGCAACCGAAGACGTCGTCTACATGCTGGAACGCGGCGGTTTCGAAACGGGGCTGGACCTCGCCAAGCTGATCGAAACCTCGAAATGGCTGGAAACGGTCCTGCAGCACCCGGTCAGCTCATCGCTGAGCAAAGCGGGCGGGTTTCCACCGACACGCAGCTAAAGATCAAGACTGCAAATGGGGGATTAGATGTCGCTAAGCCTAAAAACACAAAAGACTTTATGGGGGCGGGCAGCAGGTCGTTGTAGCATGCCGGACTGCAGAATGGATGTGTTCTACGACGAGGAGGAGGCAGATGACCCCACTCTAGTCGGCGAGAATTGTCACATTGTCGCTGAAAACAACGGCGGTCCCAGAGCTGATCCTGCTATGCCGCTCGAAAGGCGGAATTCTTATAGCAACTTGATTCTACTGTGCCGCAATCACCATCGCATAATTGATGACTTGCCAAATGGTCCTATCAATTATCCCGTAGCTCGCCTTCAACAAATAAAGACCGAGCACGAACAATGGGTTCGCCAACAACTTGAGTATGACGCAAACAAGCAGCAAGACGACGAGGCCTATGCGCAGATCGTCGACGGTTGGGAGAAGCATTGTCACGTTGACGACTGGCTTGCCTGGTCCAGTTCAATTTTGTGTTTTGGCCAACCAACTATGAAAGAGGCTACCTCTAATGATTTATCCAGAGCGCGGAGATGGATGCTCACCCGAATCTGGCCCAATCGCTATAATCGCCTGGAAGCTGCATTTTCGAATTTCCGACTAGTCCTCGAAGATTTTCACAATACCTTCCAAAGGCACACTGAACTTGTGGGTTCGGAGTTGAGGACTCGTAAATTCTACAGAGACGCTCTTGGGGATCAGCCTCGCGAAGACCGGTTGCTTGCTCAGTATGAGCACCATGTTGACCTTGTGCAGGACTTGATGCTTGAGTTAAGCCGCGCCGCCAATTGGATATGCAGCGAAGCCAGGTCGAGTATACTGAATAACTATCGCAGGAATGAAGGGCATTTGGTTGTCCAATCCGGTCCATTTGGGAATCTGCAATTTGTGGAATCTGTCGTCCAGTACACACCTGAAGAGCTCGAAGGTCTGTCACCTTACCGAGGTCTAAATTTGTTTTTGAACGATAGGGGCACAAGAGATTCCCACTATGGGGAAGGTGCGGCACCAGCTTGACGCGCTCCCAAACCCTTACTTCTTAGCGCCCTTTACTTCCTGGAAGCTGGTGGTCTTTACGGCGCGGCCGATGTCGACTTTTTTGCCTTTGCCGTAGGAGGGCGCGCCGCTGGTGGCGCCTGAGACGGCGCCGGGGCGGACGGTGCGTTCCGTCAGCGGAGGAATGGCCATGGCTTTCGGGTTCGGCTGGTTCTCGTCGAACAGGCTGGCGAGCTGGTCCGTCATCGCGCCGCCGAGTTGCTCCGCATCCACAATGGTGACGGCGCGCTTGTAATAGCGCGTCACGTCATGGCCGATGCCGATGGCGATCAGTTCCACGGGGCTGCGCGTTTCGATCTCTTCGATCACCTGGCGCAAATGGCGCTCAAGATAGTTGCCGACATTCACGTTCAGCGTGGAATCGTCGACCGGCGCGCCATCGGAAATGACCATCAGGATCTTGCGCTGCTCGGTCCGGGCGAGCAGCCGGTCATGCGCCCAGAGCAGCGCTTCGCCGTCGATATTCTCTTTCAGCAGACCTTCGCGCATCATCAGGCCGAGATTCTTGCGCGCGCGGCGCCAGGGGGCGTCGGCCTGTTTGTACACGATGTGGCGTACATCGTTGAGGCGTCCCGGCGACGGGGGTTTGCCGGACTTCACCCAGTCCTCACGCGACAGGCCGCCCTTCCACGCCTTGGTGGTGAAGCCGAGCACTTCGGTCTTCACATTGCAGCGCTCCAGCGTGCGGGCCAGAATGTCCGCACACAGCGCGGCCACCATGATCGGACGCCCGCGCATGGAACCGGAATTGTCCAGCAGCAGTGTCACGATCGTGTCGCGGAATTCGGAATCGTCTTCCTGCTTGAACGACAGCGGCGCGGTCGGATCGGTGATGACGCGCGTCAGGCGGGCCGTATCCAGAACCCCCTCTTCCAGATCGAAGCTCCACGACCGGTTCTGCTGTGCCATCAGCAGGCGTTGCAGCTTGTTGGCCAGTTTCGAGACTGCGCCCTGCAGGCCCTGCAGCTGGTGGTCGAGATAGGCGCGCAGGCGCGTCAGTTCTTCCGGATCGCAGAGGTCCGGCGCCTGGGCCACTTCGTCATGCTCACGCGTGAAGACCGAATAGGTGAACCGGTCCCTGTCGTCGCCATCGCGGAAATTGGGGCGCAGCGGCTGGGTGCCGTCTTCCTCGTCGTCCGGCGTATCGTCGGACTCCATGTCCATGTCCTGATCGACGGAGACATTGGATTCCTCGCCTTCCATTTCCTCCGTGTCACCGGCTTCCATCTGCTCGGAAGAGGCGCCCATCGGCTCCTCGGATTCCATGTCCTGGTCGCCCTGGTCCGGCTGCTGCTCGGACTCCATTTCACTGTCCTGCTGGTCGTCGCTGGTTTCAGCGTCCTCGCTGGGCGCGTCGGTGGCCGTCAGGTCGCGGATCATGTCGCGCACGGTGCGGGCGAAGCCCGGCTGGTCGTGCAGCTGGGAAATCAGCTTGTCGAGCGCATCGCCGGTCTTCTCGGCCACCTGCTCGCGCCAGACATCCGCCACGCGGCCTGCCGCCTTCGGCAGGGCCCGCCCGGTCAGGCGTTCGCGCAACAGGAATTCGATGGCGGGGGCCAAGACGGCTTCCGGCTCCTCGGTGCCCATGCCGAACTCGCCGGACTCGCAGCGGTGGGTCAGGACGGCGTCCAGATTGTCCGCTGTGCCGCGCATGGCGTTGGCGCCGAGGCTTTCGATCCGCGCATTTTCAGCCGCATCATAGACCTGCCGGGGCAGATCCCCCTGCGGACGATGCTTCATGTGCGCGCCCGCATCATGGTGCGCCTTGCGCAGCGCCACGGCATCCGCCTCGCCGCGGATCCGCGCCGCCACCTCTGCCGGCAGCGTCACCGGCGGCGGGCGCAGTACGATGCGCTCGGCATCGGCGCCCGGCTCGTTGCCATAGCCGACTTCCACGTCCCGGTCGGCGCTCATCGCCTTGGTTGTCACGGCGAGCGCTTGCTTGAAGAGTTCCTGGGGGGTGGTGTCCTTGGCCATATATGTCTTGTCTTGTGCGCCTTCAGCGCAATCTAGAAGCCGGCGTCGGCTGCGGCCTGGTTGAACAGGTCGAGCGTGCGCCGGAAAGCGAGTTCGTCGGCATGGGCGTCATAATCGTCCGAACGCCGCCGGGCGAAGCCGTGGCCAGCGTCATAGATATAGACCGGCACATCATGCCGGGCCTGTTCGAACGCGCGCACGCCATCCATCGGGATGTGCGGGTCGTGCTGGCCGAAATGGACGATGGTCGGGCATTTCGGCGACTGGTCCTTCGCGCCGGGCACGAGGCTGCCATAATAGCCGCTGGCCGCCGACAGCCCGTCCAGCTGGCAGGCGGCGAGATACGCCATCGACCCGCCATAGCAAAAGCCGGTGATGAAAACCGGCGCTTCCAGTTCGCCGATACAGGTTGCGATGTCCGCCATGGCATTTTCGAGGCCGTTGGCGCGGGCATAGACGCCGCCTTGCGCGATGGCATCGGGCGAATGGCTTTCTGTGGAGAAGCCTTTGTCCTGCCGGTCGAACATGGACGGCGCGAGCACTTCATAGCCTTCGGCGGCGAACCGTTTGCACGCCTCAATCATGTAGGAATTCACGCCGAAAATTTCCTGCACCAGCACGAGGCCGCCCTTGCGTGCGCCCTGTGCCGTTACATGCAGCGCATTGAACCGGAAGCCGTCACCGCTTGTGAGTTCGATGACCTTGGTGTTCATCTCAGGCCACCCGCACCATCAGGGCGCTTTCCGGCAGTTCCTCCGCGAAGCAGCGCTGGTACATTTCGGCGACCAGCGGCCGCTCCAGCTCGTCACACTTGTTGAGGAAGGTCATGCGGAAGGCGTGGCCGAGATTTCCGAAGATAGCGAAGTTCTCCGCCCAGGTGATCACGGTCCGCGGGCTCATCACGGTGGACAGGTCGCCGGCCATGAAGGCGTTCCGCGTCAGGTCCGCCAGCGTCACCATCTTGGCCAGCGTGTCATCGTCGACGCCGGTGGCCTTGGACTTCACGATCTGCACTTCGGCATCATGCTCAAGGTAGTTCAGCGTGGTGACGATGTTCCAGCGGTCCATCTGGCCCTGGTTCAGCTGCTGCGTGCCGTGATAGAGGCCCGTCGTATCGCCGAGGCCGACCGTGTTGGTGGTCGAGAACAGGCGGAAATTCGGGTTCGGCGCGATCACGCGGTTCTGGTCCAGCAGGGTCAGCTTGCCCGAGCTTTCCAGAACGCGCTGGATCACGAACATCACGTCCGGGCGGCCGGCATCGTATTCGTCGAAGGTGATCGCCACCGGGCGCTGAAGGGCCCATGGCAGGATGCCTTCACGGAATTCGGTGATCTGCTGGCCGTCCTTCAGGACGATGGCGTCCTTGCCGACCATGTCGATCCGGCTGACATGGCTGTCGAGGTTGACCCGGATCATCGGCCAGTTGAGGCGCGCGGCCACCTGCTCGATGTGGGTGGATTTCCCGGTGCCGTGATAGCCCTGCACCATGACGCGGCGATTGTGCTCAAAGCCGGCCAGGATGGCGAGCGTCGTCTGCGGGTCGAACCGGTAGGCATCGTCGATTTCCGGCACATATTCGGTGCGGGTCTTGAAGCCATGCACCACCATGTCCGTATCGAGGCCGAACACCTTGCGGACATTGATTTTCTCGGTCGGCTCCATGCCGTCCAGGGCAGTGCTGTCACTCATTACGGTCATTGCAAATATCTCAGGCTTCGGGAGGTCTAATCATACAAAGAGGGTTCTAGCACGGCTACGTGTCCGGGCTAGTGCGACGTAGGGTAAATCCTGCAGCCGGTTTGGAGCGGCTAGCGGTCTTCCGGCGCAGGCGCCCCGGACCCCATATCGGCAATCCACTTCCAGCTGCCGTCATCCTGACGCTGCCAGACCGTGATGTACTTGCCGTAGGACGCCCCTTCCTGCCCGGCCTGTGTGTAGGTCGCATAGCCCCATGTGTAGCCGAAATCGCCGCCCTGTCCGGCATGGGCGGCCTCGGGCGCCCATTCGATGATCATCTCGTCCGGCCATTGGGACGTCCACGCTTCGACGGCCGCTTTCCCTGTTTCCGGCACACCGGCAGACGGGAAAATCGTGACATCGTCGGCGGCGAACTCGACAAAGGCCGGACCGGCACCGATCTCGAGCGCGCGGGCGGCAAAGGCCCGGTCGGCTGCCATCATTTCCTGTTCGGTTGTGGCCGGGGCGGACACGGTGGCGCACGCGGCAAGCCCGATCGCCGGCAAGACGATCAGACGCTGCATCATTGGAGGCATTCGCCTCTCCTTGGACTTGTACCCCTACTCGTCCTCAGCCGTGCTGGAATCATACACGATCTTGCCGCCGACAACAGTCATCACGGTTTTCGCATCCAGGATTTCGGCTTCCGGCACGGTCATCAGGTCGATGTCGAAGACGGTGAAGTCTGCCAGCTTTCCGGCCTCGATGGTGCCGAGATCGTCTTCCTGGAAGGCCGCATAGGCCGCCGCGGAGGTGAAGAGGGCGAGCGCCTGCTCGCGGGTCAGCTTCTGTTCCGGGTGCCAGCCTTCGCCTTCGAAGCCTTTCAGGTCCTTCCGGGCCACGGCGGCATAGAACTCGATCAGCGGCGAGCCGACTTCGACCGGCGCATCCGATCCGCCGGCCACAACGGCGCCGTCATCAATCAGCGCTTTCCAGGCATAGGCCCCGGCCAGACGGTCCATACCGAGGCGGGACGGCGCAAAGTGAAGGTCGCCGATAGCATGGCTCGGCTGCATGGAGGCGATCAGGCCCAGGTCGCCGACACGGGCAATGTCATCCGGAGCGAGGATCTGGGTGTGCTCGATGCGCCAGCGCTTCTCCGGCGGGTAGCCGCCTGCTTCGTAGATATCGAGGATGCGCTGATTGGCGAGGTCGCCGATGGCATGGATGGCCACCTGAATGCCGCTCTCGTCGGCGCGCGACATGAAGTCTGCCAGGTCTTCATCGGTGATGAGGGACAGGCCGGACGTGTCCGGACGGTCGGAATAGGGCTTGATCAGCTGGGCGCCGCGCGATCCGAGCGCCCCGTCCATGTAAAGCTTGATGGCGTGGTTGGTGATCGTCGGCGTCTCATAATCCTGCGCGGCCGCCAGCGCCATGCCGTCCTCGGTCGCGTCGAACGCGTTCCACAGGCGCAGGGGCATTTTCCCCTCCCCTGCCAGTTCCTGCATGATCGGGGCTTCGTCCGGGCCGACACTCATATTGTGCACGCCGGTCCAGCCGCGCGAGACATAGACTTCCGCGCCGGTTTCCAGCGCGCGCGCCTTGGCGGCGGCGTCCGGCTGGGACCGCAGCGGGGCGACCAGCGCCATGGCATTGTCGATCAGCATGCCGGTGGCATGGCCGTCGGCATCGCGTTCGATTGCGCCGCCGTCCGGATTTTCGGTTTCGTCTGTAATGCCCACAGCGTCCATGGCCGCGGAGTTGGCGACCAGGGCGTGGCCGTCCGAGCGGATGAGGATCACCGGATTGTCCGGGCTGACGGCATCAAGGTCGGCCGCCGACGGCATGCGGCCTTCCGGCCAGCCCGTCTCGATCCAGCCCCGGCCAAACAGCAGGACGCCCGGCTCCATGCCAACCAGTTCCGCTTCGATCCGGGTAACCAGTTCGTCAATGGAGGCAGTGCCTTCCAGGCTGAGGTTCAGCTCCCGCTGGCCGATTCCCATGAGGTGCGCATGGGCATCGGTAAAGCCGGGATACATGTAGGCCCCCTTGAGATCGACCAGGTCGATCTCGGCCTCGTCCCAGTCTTCCGACAGTGGCGGGGCGGTGCCGACAATGCGGCCATCCTCACCGACGACGACCGCATCGACCGTCGGCAGGTCCGGGTTGCCGGTATAGATCGTGCCGCCCGTGAAGACGGTCAGGCGTTGCGCCGGCTCTGTCTCTGCCGCCTCTGGTGTCTGGCCCGCGCTACAGGCGGCAAGTGTCAGGGCTAGGGCGAGACTGGCAATACGCAACATTCGGACCTCCGTTGATCAGCGGTCCAATTCCTGCCATGCGATCTGCGAAGGGGCAAAAGAAAAGCGCGCCAAACTGGCTCGCTGTTCCGTTTCTGCAATTTCTGCTGCAGCAATGGGCAGATATCAGGCAACGGCCTTTTTGGCGATATCACGCTTGATCTTGAGGGCCTTGGCCGGCAGCGTGTCGTCCTTGGCTTTTGCCAGGAACCCGTCGAGGCCACCCAGCTTGTCCACCGTACGCAGGGTGGATGCCGTGATGCGCATCGGGAAGTTCTGGTTCAGGGCTTCGGAATGAAGCGTTACACGCACCAGATTCGGGCGGAAGATCCGCTTCGTTTTGATCTGGGAGTGGCTGACACGGTTGCCGACCATGGGCTTGGTGCCGGTAAGTTCACACTCGCGGGACATGGTCTCGCTCCAATAAATGGGTCTATCTCGAAGGCGCGCTGTTAAAACGCCTGGGCCCTCTCTGTCAACTCCGGTGTGCGGCGAATCCTCAGTTCACAGGCCCTGTAACTGCTTGTCACAAGGTTTGACCTCAAATCCGCCTGAATAAGGCGGGAAAACGGCACCCTTGTTCAGGCGGCGTTGGCACCCAATGCTTATATATGGCTAAACAGAGTGTCCGGCCCCTTCCGGCCGGTCAGGAAACGGTACAGTTCAGATGATGAAACGTTCGATCTTCCTTGCATCCGCCGCCGCGCTCGCCCTGACCGGGCTGGCGACGGCAGGCCTGGCCATGGCGGACAAATCGCCCGCACCGAAGAACGCGTCCGGCGCCATCCTCACCAATGTGAAGGCCGGCACGCCGACGCGGATGGAGTATGAGCTGCGGGCCAAGGCCTATATCTTTTTTATTCCTGCAACCGGGCGGGCGACGTTTACGACCGACCTGAAGCCCGACAGCTACACCATCGACTCCCGCGTGAAGGTCACCGGCATCGCGGACTGGTTCGTCAATTACGACATGAACATCCATGCCGAGGGTGAAACGCGGGAAAACGAACTCAAGACCCGTACCTATGTGTCCCAGAACAAGGACGGGAAGAAAAACCGCAAAGTGGAACTCGCCATCGGCGAGACGGATTTCTCCATGAATGCGAACCCGCGGTTCGGGAACCTCGGCGACCCGGCCGCGACGACCGAACAGGTGCTGAAGACGAATGACCCGATTACGGCGCTGATCACGTTCGCGCTGGAACCACGCGCCCCGGGCGCAGACCCGTGCGGCGGCCCGATCCGCATCTTCGACGGGCGGCAGCTGACCTATCTTCACCTCAAGAATGCCGGCACGAAGCGCGTCGACACGCCCGTCTGGACCGGGGACGCCATCGAGTGCCATGTCACCATGGACAAGATCGCCGGCTACAAGAAGGGCGAGGCGGACAATGACAACCTGACCGGCATCGACGGCCCGCTGCGCATGTGGCTCGCCCCGCTGGACAATGGCGCCTCTGTGCCGATCAAGATCGCGGCCGATTCCAAGAAAATCGGTGACGTGACCCTGACGGCCAAGAAACTGCGCTTCGAACCGCTGGTGACCACCGAGGCGGCCGCCGGACAGGACGTGGCCGAGAACTAGGCCTTTTTCGTCCCTAAACCTTTTTGGGCCTAAACCTTTTTGGGAAGGCGCCGCAGCGCCGCGATCAGATCACTCATATCTTCAGGCAGAGGCGCTTCGAACCGGAGCGCCTCTTTCGTTACGGGATGGATGAAGCCCAGCACCGCCGCGTGCAGGGCCTGGCGCGGAAAGGCGCGCGCAGCATCGAAGCCCGCATCGCGCCCCGGTCCGGACCCAAGCACGGAGACGCCCTTGTGGCGGCCATAGACCGGATCGCCCACAAGCGGCGTACCGATATGCGCCATGTGCACACGGATCTGGTGCGTGCGGCCGGTCTCCAGACGGCACTCGACCAATGCTGCGGAGGGAAAGTTCGTCCCCTTCTCGCGGATGCCGAACGTCTCCAGCGTCTTGTAGTGCGTCACGGCATGGCGCCCGAACCCGGCCTCCGGGTTTTTCACGACGGCCATCTTCTTGCGGTCGGCGGACGACCGCGCGAGGTGTTCGTCCACCGTGCCGTGCGACGGCCGGGGCGCCCCGCGCGTCACGGCCAGGTAGGCGCGCTCGATGTCATGCGTGCTGAACAGGGCCGACAGACCGAGATGCGCCGGTTCGGTCTTGGCGGCGACCAGCACGCCGGTGGTGAGCTTGTCGATCCGGTGCACGATGCCCGGCCGCTCCACCCCGCCAATGCCGGAGAGCTGGCCCTGGCAATGGAACAGCAGCGCATTGACCAGCGTGCCGTCATGACTGCCGGGCGCAGGGTGCACCGCCATGCCCGACGGCTTGTTGATGACGATCAGGTGCTCATCCTCGAACAGCACGTCGAGCGGAATGTCCTGCGGCTCCGGCGTTGCCGCCACCGGCTCCGGCACGGCAACCGCATATGTCGCGCTGGCGACGACCGGCTTTTTCGGATTGGTTTCCGCCGTGCCGTCCATCGTTACGGCCCCGTCCAGAATCAGGGCTTTCAGGCGGGAGCGCGACAGGTCGTCGGCTGCCGCGGCGAGGAAAACATCGAGGCGCTTGCCGGCGTCGTCCGGGGCGGCGGTGAAGGTCAGTCGGTGGGTTGGGCGGGTCATCGCGCGGCTTATAGACGAAAGGTGAGGCGTGCGTCATGCTATTGTCTCGAACCGGCGCTAGACCGGGCCCGCCCTGTAGGAGGATATTTCATGACAAACGTCACACGCCGCGGTCTGCTTGGTGCTGCCGCCACCGGAACACTCAGCCTTGCCGCGTGCGCGACGCCCGCCGCCAAGACCGGCCCGTCCGGTTATGCCGGTGAGGTGGAATTCCTCCACGGTGTCGCATCCGGCGACCCGCTGACAGACCGCGTCATCCTCTGGACTCGTGTGACCCCGAAGAGCGGCGACGGGCCCATCCCGGTCAAATACGAAGTGTTTGGCCAGGACGGCGGCCTCGTCACCTCCGGCATGCTGAGCGCCGATGCCGCGCACGACTTCTGCGTGAAGGCGGACGCCAAGGGCCTGAAGCCGGCCACCGTCTACACCTATAAATTCACCGCCATGACCGAAGGCGGCGATGTCACCTCCCCCACCGGGCGCACGCGCACGACGGCGGCCTCCGGCGAGACGCCGGTCAAGATGATCGTCATCTCCTGCTCCAACTGGCAGTTCGGCCAGTTCAACGCCTACAAGGCCCTGTCGGAAGAGCCCGATCTTGATGTGATCCTGCACCTTGGCGATTACATCTACGAATACGGCATCGACGGCTATGGCGGCGAGATCGCCAAGAAGCTCGGCCGCGAGCACGATCCGATTACGGAATGTATCACGCTGTCGGACTATCGCCTGCGTCACGCCCAGTACAAGACCGATCCGAACCTGCAGGCCGCCCATGCCGCCGCCCCGTGGATCTGCACCTGGGATGACCATGAAAGCGCCAATGATTCCTACCGGACGGGCGCAGAGAACCACAATCCGGAAAACAATGAAGGCAGCTGGTCGGACCGCAAGATGGCCGCCATTCAGGCCTATTTCGAATGGATCCCGATCCGCGAACCGGAAGCGGGCAACATCACCTCCGCCGTCTGGCGCAGCTTCGAATTCGGTGACGTGGCGACCGTTCACGCGCTGGAATCCCGGCTGACCGGCCGCTCGCCGGAACTGGAATGGTACTCGGTCGTGACCGGTAATCCGTCTCAGGACGAGATGATGGCCCGCGTCCAGGCGAAACTGGCCGAGGTCAACGATCCTGCCCGCACCATGCTGGGCGCCGAACAGGAAGCCTGGCTGGAAGGCGAGCTTGGCAAATCCGTCGCCGACGGGAAAACCTGGCAGGTGCTGGCCAATCAGGTGATCATGGCCAAGGTGGTCCTGCCCAACATGGGCGAAGTCCTCACCCCGGAACAGATCGCCGCGCAGGACAGCCCCTATGTCGAAGGCATGGTCGGCTTCTCCGCCCTTGGCCTGCCCTTCAATCTCGATGCCTGGGACGGCTTCCCGGCGGCTCGGGAACGTCTCTACACGTCTGCAAAGAAAACCGGCGCGCGCCTCGTCACCGTCACCGGCGATACGCACACGGCCTGGGCCAACACGCTGCACGATGACGCGGGCGACCAGCGCGGCGTGGAATTCGGCTGCACCTCAATCACGTCACCGGGCATGGGCTCTGTCATCAAGGACGTGCCGAACCTCGGCGAGCTGTTCACCGACGCCAACAAGGAAGTCGACTGGCACGACCCGTTCGGCCACGGCTATATCGTGATGACGCTGACCCCGGATACGGCGCATGCGGAATTCAAGAAAGTGTCGGGCATCCTGACCACGGACTGGACGGTTGACTCCGTGTCCGCTTGGAAAGCCGAGGCCGAAGACACCGGCATGTCGGACCTGAAGCCCGCCTGATCAATCAAGAATACCGGCGAGGCCTGAGCGCCCCCCATCGAGGCGCAACACCTCGCCGGTAATGATGGCCGCCTCAGGCGAGGCCAGGAACGCCGCCGCATCGGCGATCTCATCGGCGAGCGCCGCCCGGCCAAGGGGCGTGCGCTTGCCGGTCCAAGTTTCCATCTTTTCCTCACGCGGACGAATCGCAACGATCGCGTTCACGCGGATGCCTGCTTCGGCAAGCTCGAGCGATCCGGCCCTGACCACACCCAGCACACCAGCCTGCGTCACCGATTCGGTGAAGCGGCCGGGCATTGTGGCCAGCGCGGAGTAAGACAGGACGAAGGTGACCGTGCCGCGCTGGCGGATGCGTTCGGCCCCGGCGGTCGGCAGGTCTGCCTGATCGGCGATGCGCTCGGCGAAGACTTTCAGGCACTGCGCCGCGCCGCGAACGGTCTTGGCCAGCGCCTTGTCGAATTTTTCCTGGGAAAAATCGTGAATGGAGTCGGGCTGTTCGATGCTGGGGATGACGACCAGATTGTCGATCCGGCCGAAGCCTTCGACGGCCGCGGCAACCGCATTGCGCAGGCCGAGCTTCGTGTGCAGGTCGCCAAGATGCAGCAGCACTTTCTCCGGCATCGCATTCTGCGCGGTCAGCAGACGGTCGCCGCTGGAATCAGCAGCCAGCACATTGTGCCCGATTTCGTGGAACCGGCGCGCAGCCGCGTCCCCGACCTCGCGGCCAAGGCCCAGAATGGCAGTTACGGGAGAGCCCACGGCGCTCAGTCCTCGTCCGCACTGCGGACAGACCGCAGGTCATCGCCGAGCACGGTCAGCCGGTCATTGAGGCGGTGCATCGACGCCAGAAGCTCTGTCAGCAGCCGCACGACGAGGAAGAGGAAGCCGAGGACAGCAAACGCGCCCAGGGTTTCGACAAAGGCCCCGATAAAGTGTCCGGTAAACAGGCGGCCAAGGCCGCGTAAGACTGACAGCAGCACCAAAGCCGCCAGAAGCAGGTTGAATACGCCTGCGGCCTGGCGGATCGCGCCCAGGCTGAGTGATTTGTCCTGATCGAAAATGTCCCGCATGGAACCGGTCCTTTCGCCTGCATTATACACCGGCGAAAGGACCTGAGGTCCATTCAGCCGTTAGCTGGCTTCAAGCCATCGCAGCTCTTCTTTAATCTTGAGTTTCTGTCGCTTGAGGTCTTTGAGGCGAAGGGTGTCGGCAGCCGGGCGCTTTTCTTCTTCTTCAATTTTCTGGTCCAGCTGGCGGTGCTTGTTGGCGAGCTCACTTTTCCGGCCCTGTAGCGACATATTTGCCTCCTTCTGCTTGTTAAGTGGCTGTGTCTTAACAGCAACACTTAAGCACAAGCCTGCCCCTTCGTCACCCTGATCTCAAATGAATCCTCCTTCAGAATCGGACTCCGCTTCAACCACGGGCAGAGCGCCCGCTTTTCCTGTGCGCTTTTTGCGCAAACATGGCCTGATCGGCCCGCGCGATGAGGTGCTGGGCATCTTCGCCGGTCTGCCAGGCCACGACGCCGCAGGACGCGCCGATGCGCAATCCTTTGGCCGGGGCATCGTCGGCGCCGCGCACAGTGAGGGCGTCGATCCGTTCCGTCAGCTGGGCGGCCTTGCGCTCTGAATCGGCCAGCGTGGCCTGCGACAGCACAATCCCGAACTCATCCCCGCCGAGGCGGCCGACAATGTCGGTATCGCGCGTCAGGCTGAGCAGGATTTCGGAGACTTTCAGCAGCACGGCATCGCCGGTGGCGTGTCCGAAAATGTCGTTCACCGGCTTGAAATGGTCGAGATCGGTGAAAATCAGGCTGAGCGGCGTGCCGAACCGGCTCGCCAGCGCGATCTCGCGGCGGACCTCGCGTTCAAAGGCCCGGCGGTTGAACATCGGGCACAGGGCATCATTGTCGGCCAGCAATTCGGCGTCGGACAGGGCCCTGCGTGCGTTGGCCAGGTCTTCGCGCAGGGAAATCACCTCGTCGCAAAGGGCCTCGATGGCCGCGCGTGTTTGCCGGTCAACGCTGTCCAGATCGACACCCAGAATGTCGATCAATGCGCGCCGCCGGTCTGCCTGCGGGGAGAAGCCATCGTCTGCCATTCCGGAAGGATACGTCCAGTCCGCCCCCTTGTGGAGCGAGTTCTCCCAGCAGGCGGCAGTTGACGAGGCAGGCCGCCTGCATATGGTGCGCGCTTTCCGCCAGCGAGGAAGCCATGGCAACAAGCGAATCCCCCAAGGTCGGCATCATTATGGGCAGCCAGTCGGACTGGCCCGTGATGAAGGAAGCGGCTCGCCTGCTGGGCGAGCTTGGCGTGGCTTATGAGGCCCGGATTGTCTCCGCGCACCGTACGCCGGACCGGCTGGTCAGCTATGCCAAGGACGCGAAGGGCCGCGGCCTGAAAGTGATTATCGCGGGCGCCGGCGGGGCCGCGCACCTGCCCGGGATGACCGCCTCGATGACCCCCCTGCCCGTGCTGGGCGTGCCGGTCCAATCGAAAACCCTGTCCGGCCTCGACAGCCTGCTCTCCATCGTCCAGATGCCCCGCGGCGTGCCGGTCGGCACCCTCGCCATCGGCGAAGCGGGCGCGGTGAATGCCGGCATCATGGCCGCCTCCATCGTGGCGCTGGAAGATGACAGCGTCGCAGCGAAACTCGACGCCTACCGTCAGGCGCAGACCGATGGTGTGGGGGAGACGCCGGAAGGATGACCCCCGTCGCGCCAGGCAGCGTTATCGGGATCCTCGGCGGCGGCCAGCTCGGCCGCATGCTGGCGAATGCCGCGCAGCGGCTGGGATTCGACGTCGACATCTATTGCCCGGAAGACAATCCGCCCGCCGCCCGCGTGGCCCATCATCACTGGAAAGGGGCCTATGATAACAAGGCCTTGCTGGGCGAGTTCGCCAAGGCCTGCGCGGTCATCACGCTCGAATTCGAGAACATTCCCGTTGCCGCCGCCGAAGCGATCGAAGCGGCCGGAACGCATCTTCACCCCGGCGCGAAATCGCTCGCCGTGTCGCAGGACCGGGCCGAGGAGAAGGCCTTTCTGAACGGTATTGGCATCGCTACGGCGGACTATCGCGTGATCAATTCGGATCATGACATTGCCAAGGCGCTGCCGGAGCTGGGCGGAACCGGACTGCTGAAGACCCGCCGCGATGGCTATGACGGCAAGGGCCAGGCCTGGATCCGCTCCCCCGATGACATCGCCGCCGCCTGGGCCGACGTTGGTGCCGCGCCCTGCGTGCTGGAAGCGCCCGTGCCGTTCGAGCGCGAGATCTCCGTCATCGTGGCCCGCTCCAGCCAGGGCGAAACCGCCACCTGGGCGCCGCCTCAGAATGTGCACCGGGACGGCATCCTCGCCACCTCCACCGCGCCGTCGGGCCTGCCGCTCAGCGTCGAACAGGCCGCCCGGGAGAAAGCCATCGCCCTGGTCGATGCGCTGGGCCATGTCGGCGTGCTGGCGCTGGAGCTGTTCGTGCTGCCGGATGGCGGCCTGCTGGCCAATGAGTTTGCCCCGCGCGTCCACAATTCCGGGCACTGGACGCCGGAAGCCTGCCAGACCGGCCAGTTCGAACAACATATCCGCGCCATTTGCGGCTGGCCGCTGGGCGATACGCGCCGCCTGTTCGATGCCGAAATGGAAAACCTGATCGGCGAGGCGGGCAATGTGGACCCCACCACCCTTGCCCCCGGCGACGTGCTGACCCTTTATGGCAAGCACGAGGCCCGCCCCGGCCGCAAGATGGGCCATATCACCCGCAGACTCGCCCCCCGGAAGGCCTGAAATCTAGGACTGACGCCATGCTGCTTCCCGTTTCCACCTGGCAGGACATCGAATCCTGGCTGAAAACATCCCGCACCATCCTGATCCCGATCGGGTCGATGGAACAGCACGGGCCGAACGGCTTTGTCGGTACCGATGCGCTGTGCCCGGAAATCATCGCTCACCATGCCGAAGCGCAGGCGCCGGACGATGTTCTGGTTGGCCCGACCTTCTCGGTCGGCTGCGCGCAGCACCATCTGGGTTTCCCGGGCACGATCACGCTGCGCCCGACCACGATGATCGCGGCCATGACGGACTGGACCGAAAGCCTGATGCGCCACGGATTTGAGCGGATCTACTGGCTGAACGGGCATGGCGGGAACATCGCCACGATCCAGGCGGCGTTTTCCGAAATCCATTCGAAGCGCAGCTTTGACCCGAACGGCGCCGACAACCGGCCGGGCCTGGAGCTGAAACTGCGTAACTGGTGGGATTTCTCTCCGGTCATGAAGCTGTGCAACCAGCTCTATCCCGTCGGCCATGGCAGCCACGCGACGGCCTCTGAAGTGTCGGTCACCTATTTCGGCTATCCGGACCGGGCCCGGCCGGAAGTGGAGATGAGCCCGAAACTCGCCCCCAATGGCAAGATCGGTGACGCCGTGCAGTACCGCCGCGACTTCCCGGATGGCCGCATCGGGTCCGACCCGACCCAATCGAATGCCGAAGACGGGCAGAAAATCGTCGAGGCCGCCGCCGCCGCGGTCCTGGACGAGGTGAAACGCTTCGCCGCGTAAACCCAACCTTACTGACAGCGTAATTTTCCGGACTCTGGCCAGATGCGGCCAAGGACGGTATCAGAATCTCTCATGATAAGAGGCGTCTGAACCAGAGAATGCTCGACATTCGCAATCTGGAAAAAAGCTTTGGCGCCAAGCGCGCCGTGCAGGGCGTATCCTTTACGCTCGACAAAGGCACGGTGCTCGGCTTCCTTGGCCCGAACGGCGCGGGGAAATCCACGACGATGCGCATGATTGCCGGTGTGCTTGAACCGGATTCCGGCGATGCGCTGATCGACGGCAAATCCATCGTGTCCGATCGCCGGACGGCGCAGGCCGCGCTCGGCTATCTGCCCGAAGGCGCCCCGCTCTATGAGGACATGACGCCGCCGGAATTCCTGTCCTTCATGGCCGCCGCCCGGAAGATCGACCGCGCCAAGCGCAAGGACGCCGTGGAGCGGGCGATTGCGGATGCCCGCATCACCACCGTCGCAGGCCAGCGGATCGGCTCGCTCTCCAAGGGCTATCGCCGCCGCG
>MDSY01106475.1_pt1 | contig 31650 bp, 30 predicted proteins | sample 811131 | NCBI WGS metagenome assembly MDSY01 (sample SAMN05326643, study PRJNA326480) | marine metagenome | isolation source: seawater | place: Atlantic Ocean: South West | collected 2010 | reverse complement strand
CCGGGATTTGAACCCGGGTCGAAGCCTCGAGAGGGCTTCATGATGGACCACTACACTACACGAGCCTTGTAGCCCGTCGAGTTTACTTTCATTTAAGAAAAGAGTGGCTTGAGCGGTATAATACCATAGGAATCACTTTCACTTTTAGTTAGGCCTCTCTAATCTTTATTCATATGCTAGAGTTGAAACCACGAATTATGAGCATTAGTATGAATAGGCAACAATCAGTAATTTATAGAAAGAAACCACATCCTTGTAAAATAGTAACTTTTTCAAGTCTAAATAAAACAGATTCTGGAGAAAAGAAGCTAGTTCACGAGGCATTAGTTAATTTCGATGGAAATATTTCATCTGATTCATGGACTCCAATTTCAATCAAATCAAAGAACATTGAAGTCAATGCATCGGGATGGAATGGATTAATATCAAGATATAATAGATCAAAGTTAGAAATTATTGAGGTGGCTTAATGTCAAAGACCACACGTCTAAGAAATGAAGTAGAGACTTATCTTAATGAAAATAATACCGCCAATACTGTTGAGATATTCGATCACCTAAATAGTCGTTTTAAATGGGGGGCAACTATGAATCAGGTTGGCAATATCTTAGCTAAGGATAATAGGTTTGAGAAAATAGGTCATGTTCGAGGCCAATTTAGAGGTAGTATCTATACAGTTTGCATCTGGTCATTAAGCTCGCAAATTGTGACGATATGAGTCATTAATGGGGAAGAAGTCAAGTCTGATGACTCGATAAGGTGTTCATGAGTCAGCAGTCCACTGTAAATTCATGGTTTACGTTATTCCGTTTTGGAAATTCTCTTACAGGACTCATAGGTGTAATATTTGGTGCGTTATTAGCTTTAGGTGAAGTACCAAAGGGTGATCTAGCATCTATTACAATGTTACATGGATTATCCGTTTGGGCATTTATGTGTTCTTGGAATGCATTAAATGATATTTTAGATATTGAGATTGATAAATTAAATCAGCCCAATAGGCCACTTCCTAGTGGTCAAATTTCTCTTAATAATGCTAAAAATGTAACAGCGTTTTTAATGTGTTTTTCTTTATTATGCCTAGTTTATGCAGGATATATATCATCTAATATCCAAGACGGTTTTGAAAACTGGTCTCCATCAATTTTGATATGGTTAATGGCAATCTTTCTTCTTACTAATTATGAATCTTCAAGTAATTACAGTTTGAAACTTAAAGAGAGAGGGTTGCCTGGAAATATAGCAATTAGTTTATCTGTAGGTATGGTAATTTTATTTGGAGCAGCTGGAGTATTTGATCCAACTCAACCACGAGTTATCTCATTGTTCTTTATCGGATTTTCATATAACTTAGCCCGAGAGATAGTAAAAGATATCGAAGATATGGATGGTGACGAGGGCCGAAATACACTTGCTATGAGGATAGGTGCAGAAAAAACTAGAATATTAGCATGGGTGATATTGCTATTCACAATGATTGTAATATTAGCACCATTTGCATTAGAAATATTCCCCCCTAATCATCTTTTGTTGGTAATACCTGGATTAATGGTTATATTCTTAGTCAAAAGAAAGTTAGCATATGCCGAAGACAGGAATGCACAACGTTTAATCAAAAAATCATTACAATTAACTCTATTTGGACTTATAATTAGTTCATTAATATAAATCTCTATATGTTTCCCAAGCAATTGGATTACACATATATGTCAAAAGTGACATTTGTGCCCACATCCTGTTTTCCGCCTGATCAAAAACAATGCTATTTTTTGAATCAATGACTCCGTCAGTAACTTCCTCTCCTCTGTGAGCAGGTAAACAATGCATAAACAAATAATTATCATTTGCATGCGATACAAGTTCCTCATTTACTTGGAAACCTTCGAATGCTTCAAACTTATTTTTTAAGTGCTCTTCACCCATAGAAACGAAAATATCTGTATAGATAACTCCTGCATCAGTTACTGCTTCAACAGGATCATTTGTTGCGATTATCTTAGCACCCGTTTCTTTACCAATTTCTATTGCTCTGTCGACCACTTCTTGATTTGGCTCCATTCCTTCAGGTGTAGCATATTTCACATCATGGCCTAGAATTACACCAGCAAGTAATAAATCATGTAGGACATTATTTCCATCGCCAACCCATGAGATATGCCCATTCAAATCATTTTTATTCTCTGTAATTGCCATTAAGTCAGCAGCCGCCTGACATGGATGATGCATATCTGATAATGCATTGATTACTGGTACAGATGCATTTTCTGCAAGTAATTTCACATCAGAGTGTTTGAAACATCTGTAAGTAATACCATCTAGATATCTAGATAGTACTGCGGCCGTATCTGATACTGATTCACTTTTACCCAACTGAATATCATTTGATAATAAAGTCAGAGGTTGCCCTCCTAATTTGTTCACTCCTACTTCAAATGACACTCTTGTTCTTGTAGATGGCTTTTCATAAATCGAACCAATAGTCATACCTTCTAAGGGTTTGAACCCATCAGACATTTCATTATCATTTTTCAGATTAATTGCCCAATTAATTATTTCTGGTAAATCTTCTTTAAAATCATCTATAGCCATCAAATCTCTTTTTTCATAATTCATGTTCAATATCTCCTTGAAAACCATCTCTTGAGTCAGCCATCCCTCCAAAGAGAGATTGTGCGAATGTTAGTACGTCAGCTAGTCCGTCTTCTTCTTCACTTGATAAAGGTATTAATCCCGGTTGTATTGATGCATGTTGCATCATTCTGAGTTGTCCAATGGCAAACTCTGCTCTTTGTCCAGTATGTGCCTCATCAAGGCTATGGGCTGCAGATTCTTCATAGAGGGCAGCTTCTAAAACGTCTAGATTTTCACCCCATTCTATAATCTTTTCAAGGATTTCTGGTTCCAAAAGATCAGACTTAGACAAGAAATTTGCCGTAGGTAAACCTAATCTAAAGTGAACTATAGATGACAATAACATCTGTGAGACAAATCCGCTGGGAGTTTGTGACAGCATAGGGTCAAATAGGAATATCAAACAGGCTCTTCCTTGTCCTATAACCTGTACTAGATGACTAGATGCTTCTCTAAATGCAAAGAGTTCAACTTGTCCAGGAGTATCAACAACTAATATATCTCCTGAGATGCCTTCTATTTCATCAAAAACATCTTCTGCTTGTGCCGCTACTAAGTCAGCAGCAAGAATCTGTGCCCCATTTGGTCCCAAATCATATTCAGACATTACATCTGATAGCGATATTAAATCACGAACGTCAAATTCGGGGTCGTAATGTACTCTTTCAGCACCAGGGTCTAGATTAATGGTTAGAGCATCGACTTCGAGAAATCTTGCCCATCGTTGGAAAGCAGTAACCAAAGAACTCTTTCCAGCACCTGCAGTACCTACAACAAAGATTACTGGTGGGGCTGTCGCGTCTTGAACACTCATGTTTGACCCTAACACAATTAATTATTCAACCATTCGTTTAGTTAATGTTTGAATATCTTTGACAAGGAATGATTAAACCAATCTAACCCACGTCTAAGTTCAACTAGCGCGGTGTATTTGGCATGTCCGATGATTTACCTACCCCTCCTCCACCTCCAAAAGATTTGGATTTACCTCCTCCTCCGGAATTAATTGAGGAAAAAATTACTTCTGAAGATTCTAAAGATTCTTTTGAAGATATTCAGGACTCAATAGATAATATTCTTTCTGGGATTCCGGTACCACCACCACCGCCTGGTTTAGAAATTCCATCACCTCCTCCTCCTATTCCACCTGATTTAGAAATTCCATCACCTCCTCCTCCTCCTATTCCACCTGGTTTAGAAATTCCATCGCCTCCTCCTATTCCACCTGGTTTAGAAAGTTCAGAGATTTCTACTCCCTTGGATACCGATGTATCCGAATCGAATTCAGAATCTTTTGAATCTGAGGACAAATCGTTGTCAGATAATTTGGCTGTATTTGATAAACCAGAAAATGATGAATCTGGAAATAATGAAGAAGAGCCTTCTTCCTCATCTCCTCATCATTTACGGCCTTCGAGTGAAGTTGATTCAATTCCTGGGGATAAATTACATGCAATTCTTAGTGAAAAAGAAGTTTCTTTAGTTAATGCAGATGGTAGTTCACTTAAGCAAACAATTGAAGGAGAATTGATTATTAAGAATCCCAGTAAGAAACATCGTGCATGGGATATTGAGGTTGAATTATCAAATACTTCTACGACTGATTTAGGAGGTAAGACGGTAACAGTCAGGGAGCTAGAGGCTACTGAAGAAACAACAATACCATACAGTTCTAACGGCCCTAGAATGATAAATGTTAGAGAAATAATCGACACTGAACCAGAAAGAGATCAAGAATCAAGTCTTTCATTAGTACTTTCTGATAATCCACAAGAAGTTCTTATCACAATAGAAATTGAGAATATTTCAACTGTTTCGTTGAATGATGTAACTTTAAGGAGAATTTTCTCATCCAATTTTACAATTCCAGATTCTCCTGAATATTCAATCGAAGGAAACTCAGTATTATGGGAAATCGGTAGAATGTCTGTTGGTGAGAATAGGAAATTATCAATACTTCCTAATGTATCAATTAATTCGGTTGAAAAAATTCCTGCAGGTACTTCAGAAGTAACTTACAAAGCAGAATCAACAGTTTCTAGAATCGGATTTGAGGATGTTTCAAGTTCAGGAAGGCAGTTTTCCTATGTTAACGCCACAGAAGATGATAGGCCAGGGGTATGGCATTGCAAGTGTATTTTTGAGAATAAATCTTCATTCGTAGTCTCACTTTCAGGGGCTTCAGTAAGATTAATTGGTCGTGAATCTCCAATATTGGATCTTTCAGATTTAAGGCAAGATATCCCTCCTGAGGGAAGTTGGGAGTCTATGGAAAAAAGAGTTGAGTCTGATGACCAACCTAGTTTTACTCAAGAAGTTAGATACTCTATTCTACCTAGGGTATCTGTCCAATCATCTGGTTCAATAACAATTTCCGAGCAAAATCTATCTATTTTAGATGCACAAATCCTGAAGAGGTTTGATATTTCAAGAATTAAATCATATGTTTCTTCTGATTTAGAAGCAACGATTACAATTGAGAATACCGGTTCGGCTACAATTAATGTCATGAGAATAATAGATGATGTTCCTGGAATATTCTTACCTCCATCTCTTGAAAAGGTACATGTTGAGATTGAAGGTTTAGATCTAAGTGACGATCAATACCGCATTGAAGTGATTAACGGCAACCAAATTGAAGAGAAATTAATCTCTCCTGATAATCCAGGACACGCATTAAGAATTACAGTGGGGACCTCCTCTAGACTTGGTCTTAAGCCAGGTAAGACTTTGATTATACGATACCCTCTTCACGCTCCTGATCCCTCTCCTAAGAATGAGTTATTAGCTGCGCCAATAAGATCTGATTTTAGCATGGAACGTTTTGGACCTGTGGCAACTAGGACTGTCGAGAGACCTCCGGTAGTTAGGGTGGTACACCGTAGAAGAAAGATTAGTACTGGTAAAGAGGTATTCCCTGGAGGCGGAGCAGGACGTTATGAGATACTTCTAATGTTCCATAACACTTCTGATTCTGCTCTCGATGATCTAGCTTTACATGATATAGTTCCTGGAACATTTTCAATAGAAAACTCTTCAGTTAAATCATCAGTTAGTGGTGAAAAAGACTCATCATTTACTAAAGAATCATCGAGAGATGGGAATAAAGTTACATGGGCCATTGGTAGAATTGAAACTAATGAGAGAATCGAAGTATTATACGAAATTCAAGGAGATACTGAATCAGAATACAAAGTATCAGATGCTCAAGATTTCCACGGTGCAACATTCGGCAAAGAGGTGGACGAAGAGCCTAATGTTCCCGAATGGGCAGATAAGGTTTCGGAATCAAAATTAATCTCGGTCCCTATGTCAATACCAGTAAAGGAAATAACAGGTCCGGAAGATAGTTCTAGTAAGGAATCTATTCAAGAAGAATTAATTGTCGAACCCGAAGATTCTAAAATTGATAACAACAATGATAATTTTTCAGAAGACAAGAACCTCTGTCCAATCTGTATGTCGGCGAATGAGAAAGGAGCCTCTATTTGCCAAGTTTGTGGATATTCTTTCAAGTAATCAATAGCCAAAACAGAAGCCACTTAACCGAAGTATTCATTCAATGCTTATGAAGCCAAGGGGTCATGGTGGATGCTGGCCCCAATGGAAACACTCAACCTGCTGGTATGGGTTCAGCAATGTTGCCTATGCTTTTTCTTCTATTAATGATGATGTCATTGATGATGTTTCCTGGTATTCGAAACTCACTTTCTAGCGGTGCAGGTTCTGTAATTGAACCGTTCCTATTCGGAACTCTGGGCCTAGAGCAATATTTCGTACCAACTGTTTTTATCCTTGGTTCTAGTATAATGATTGTTAACACAGTCATACGTTCATTTTTCATGGATCCTCTGAAACAAGCTCACCATAGTCATCGTAGTAAGCAAATTAGCCAGCAAATGCGTGAAGCTAGATTATCTCGAGATACTGCTAAGATTGATAAAATGCAAAAATTACAGATGGAAATGATGCCAGAACAAATGGCTATGCAGGGAGCTATGATGAAACCTATGATGTTTACTATGATATTCATAATCGGTATTTTCAGTTGGATGGCTGATACAGTAATTGATTTTAGAGTAGATTATGTTAGTCTACCTTGGCAACCAATGTGGGGCTTTGATAATAGGATAATGTGGATTTTTCCGGCATGGATTGCCACTTATATCACAATGAGTGCACCTTTGGGAAGGATTGTTGATAGACATCTAAAATTGTTACGTTACAAAACTCATCCAGTAGTTCTCGCTGGTGATATGATCCCTGAACCTTTACTATATCTTCTAGAAGATGACAAAGTTAGGTCTAGTTCTGATTCTCGAACGCGTAGGTCTCAGAGAAAGAGGGCAGGTCCAAGAAAAACTGGCAATCAATCATCTGAATCTTTAAGGCGTAGTGGAGGTAATCTACAAGTGGCACCTCCTCTAAAAGGAACTCTCTGTCCATCTTGTGATTCAGAAATGATTGGAAGAACCACTAGAGGCAAATTACGCTGTAATGTATGCCGATATGAATGGCGGTGATATTTTGGTTAAAATAACCGTTAGTGGCCCTCCAGGTAGTGGTACTTCAACTTTGGTCGAAAGATTAGCTGAAGTAAATTCTTGGTCCTCTCTTAATGGAGGTGACATTTTTCGTAATGAGGCAAAAAATAGAAATTTAACGGTTGGGCAATTTAGTGATCTATGTAAAAATGATCTTGATGTTGACAAATCTTTAGATAATAAATTGAAAAATGAGATTAATAATCCTCATGGTCCTGAGATTGTAGAAAGTAGGCTTTCTGGTTGGTGGGCATATCTAATGGAAATAGATTGCATTAGAGTCTGGGTAAATGTTAGCCCCCAAGAGTGTGCTCGTAGAATCCAAAATAGAGAAGGAGGTTCATTCGAGGAACAATTAATCTTATCACAGCAGAGACAAATTGATGATAAAGAAAGATATCGAATTCTGTATGATATTGATTTAGATGACATGAGTCCTTATAGCCTTATTATCGACGCTGATGACATAGATGCGGAAGAAGTATTTTCAATTGTTCAATCAAGAATTAAGGGGTGAAAGTTTTGAGTGAAATTATTTTCGATAAAAATTCCACTACAAATTTAAAATTTGGCAGTCCCCCTCTAGATAGGTCACTCAATGAATTGTTAAATTCCGGTATTTTATTAGTCAAAAAACCAAGAGGTCCCACCAGTCATCAGTTGACTGCTTGGGTACGTGAAATTTTAGGAATTAAAAAAATTGGGCATGGTGGGACTTTAGATCCAATGGCAACTGGTTTATTGACAATATTATGCGGTAGAGCGACACGATTAACTGACATTATCCTTAAGGGCGATAAAAGATATATCTCAGTCATTCGTTTTGGAAGAGATATTGAATTAAAAGAATTAGAAAATATTCTTAGTAGTCTTAGTGGTGAAATTTATAATGTTCCTCCAAAAGAGTCAGCGGTCAAAGTTCAAGTCCGAACAAGAATTATTGAATCCCTTAATTTAATTGATTATGATCAATCTGCTAGAATCGCAGTTATAGAAATCTCTTGTGTTGCAGGGACTTACATTAGAACATTAACCAGAGACATAGGATTACTTCTCGATACATCCTGTGAGATGTTGGAACTTCATCGAGATAGAAGTAGTATCTTTGACGAGACGATGGCTTGTGACATGCATCAACTGAAGGATGCAATATTTTTATGGAAAGAACATAATGACGATAGAGGTTTAATTAAACTACTCACACCTATCGAATCAATTTTAGGTAAAATCCCTAGTATTACTGTAAAAGACGGTGCAGTTGCTGCAATGACTCACGGTGCACCACTTGCTAAGCCAGGTATTATTTCTTCATCTACGGAGTTTGAATCAGGATCTACTGTCGTAATTAAAAGTTTGAAAGGCGAAGCAGTAGCTTTAGCCGAAACCTTAGTAGATTTTGATAAATTAATGACTATGGAGAATGGCCATGTAGCCATAGCAAAAAGCGTACTAATGCCTACAGGTATTTACCCTCAGAACTGGTCTAAACAGAATTAACTGATTAAATCATTTCATGTTCTTCGTAAATCCATTCATCAGTTTCCAAACGAACTTTAAGTTTCATCATAATAACACACACCACTGGTCTGCCCATATACGACAGTGCGCAGTATTTCTTATTCGCAATCAGATTTGATATAACTATTGCCCGAATTATCTACATTATCAGCCTAATGAGTACTTTTTTCAATCTTATTTTCTTTTATCATAAGGTCTTTTTATTTTCCCTGGTGCTAATTGTACTAAGACTAAACCAATCACTATTATTGCTAATGATAAAACCATCACTAATGTTTCACTAATGAAAACATTTGATTCTTCATTATTATCGATACTGGGTGAACTAATAAATATTAGAATTTGTTTTTCGTTGTTGTCTTCGTTAGATTCTTCAATAGAATATGTGCTATCTACAAATATTCTTATTTCATTATCTTGATCATTACCTGATAGGGCAGTATCACAAATTGTATTTACGAGAGATCCGGGTTGTAAGTTATCGATTCTTTTTGTATCTATTAGAATTTCATTTACGTAGCACCTAACATCAATTCCATTAGCACTACCTCTCCCCTCGTTTCTAATATAGGCAATAATTTCTACAACATCTCCATGCTTTCCATTAGAAATATCAACTCCATTTTTTCTTACAGTAATCGACTCAACTAACAGATCTGATTTAGCAGACACATCAATAGTAATATTTTCAGAGACTATATTATCTCCATCATTAGCTACTATATTGACTGTATGAATCCCTGAATCGATGGGTGTCAAGATTAGATGATTATTTTCATCAATTAATGCCCAAGACTTGCTAGTTGTAATCACTATATCTTCGGAGTCAACATCGTAAACATTCATTGGAATGTTCAAAGTATCGCCTAAATCCATATATGAAATAGATGGAATATTTTCAATCACAGGTGCATCTGAAATAGGGGCGACATTAACTGTAAAAACCCCAGTCCATTTATTATCTTCACTTAATTCACCATCAAAAACTTCTACAGTTATTTTCACTTCTCCCGAAGCATCATTGACAGTTTGTAATTCTATGAAGTTTAGGTCTTGTTCGGCACTATATAGAGAATCAACTCTAATTATATCGTTATTTGAACTTGAAGTTTGAATCATTAAACCCGATCTTGGAGTGATGTCGTCATTACAAGGTAAGGACATCAGAAATCCTCCCTCATCTTCTGTCATTTCTAAATTTGCAATATTCTGACATGTCGGTGAGTAATCATATTCTAATTCAAAACCACCAGTTATTGCTAATTCCTCAATATGTACAACAGTAGTTTCTGCATTTCCATCAGATGACCATTGGAATCTAGAGGCAATTCCTATTGTAGATTCACTATTATCTAATGGAAATGCGTGCCCTATTGGAGAATTGAATGAGAACTCTCCTGATTCCATAGGGACAGTTTCAATAAGATATTCTCCGATTGCAAATCTAAGATTACTTGCACTTGAGAGGCCATTTGTAGAACCTGAGATTTTTCCATTTACAATTAATCTAGGATCATTTACATCTACTCTGGCCGCTTCAATACAACCATCAAAAATCTGTATTCTTACAAATTGTTTCTCCGTAGGATTATCAATTAGGTCACCAGATTGTTTAGGAGAGAAATCTCCCTCAATACCTTCAGGAATAACTCCTATACTATAATTTCCAGTTCCATAAACATGTATTCTCCCCAATTCTTGACCATATGGTACGTCAACTTCAAAATTCCAATAAGATTCATTTCCTCCATTGGGGGTGAGTCCGCAGGACTCAATATCTAATCCTTCTTTTTCTCCATCATACGGTGAGAAATCAATTATTGGTAATTTCTCAATATTAGCATCATGATTTGCTTTGATATTCTCAAATGAGTACCATGGCATATGATATTTTACACGTATTCCTACCGAGTCTACTCTAACTTCAGAATCATCATTTGTACCTATAGATACATAATCGATAGTGATTTGAGAGTTTACAATTTTATTCCAACTCCAATCCTGTAAATCATCTAATTCTATTACTAAAGGATTGTTCATCCTAAAGATTCCAGAACTAGTATGTGCAAATTCTCTAACCAATTTGTCTGGGCCGTTTCCTTGTAAGAGTATTTGTACAGTATCTTGATATAAAATTTCAGGAATTTCGAAGTGTAGTACTAATGATACATTCTCAATTTCTTTGTCATATAATCCTGGATAACTAAAGCCGTCAACTGAAATATCTGGGCCTTTTGACCATGTATAGTAAGTGTCCGGTGCTCCAAGACTATAGTTTGAACCAGTTACACTACTACTTGCCCAAGAGTTCTGTGTTTCGAAGTTGGAAGGCCTATTATGTGTGAATGAAAGTTCATTATCTGCAATCATCCCTATTGTATAATCTGCAGGGTCATTACTAAATCCAGAAGTACTAGTTATCTCCCACTCATTTGGATCATCAAAATTTCCTACTGAAGTCAACTCTATAGATTCGGATGAAATTACTGTATCTGCCTGAATAATAGGGGTCATAGGTGCTAGTAGAAACATCGTCAAAAATAATATCGTTATGTTGCCCGACTTCACCATCATTTGTCTGCGAAGTTAACTACCGCTTGAATGCGTTGGTAATATGATTATCATCGTGGCTCTTTGGAACGCTTGAAATACGGTTCTATACTCGAGTGATTACCAAGACGGCTGTGATGGTGTAGAGGTTAGCACGGTGGGTTGTGGTCCCGCCGGCCCGGGTTCAATTCCCGGTCACGGCCCCATCTTGTATTTCAAAGCTAATTCTGACGTTTTCTTTCGAGATCACTTAATGAAATGTGATGGCCCATTCTATCACTTTTAGTTTGTAAATAATCTCTATTTTCTGCTCTTACCCCAACAATTAATGGAACTCTTTCTGCAACTCTAATTCCTAGAGTTCTTAATTTTTCTACTTTGTCAGGATTATTGGTTAGTAGTGAAACTTTTGTAATCCCTATATTTTTCAAAATAATCGAGGCAATTGAATAATCTCTCGCATCTCCTGGTAAACCTAACATTAAGTTTGCATCTAATGTATCCGCTCCCTTATCTTGTAGGTTGTATGCCTGAATTTTGGCATGAAGTCCTATACCTCTACCTTCTTGTCTAAGATATAATAAGCAACCCCAACCCTTTTCTTGTATTTTCTTCAAAGTATAGTCCAATTGAGACCCACAGTCACATCTAATACTGGAAAATGCATCACCAGTAACACATTCGGAGTGAACTCTAACGAGTACTGGGTCAGGTCCTTTCATATCTCCCAAAGTCAGTGCTACGTGATCTAATCCAGTATCCTTTTCATGAAATACTCTTATTCTAAATTCTCCATATTTTGTCGGTAAACGAGCATCTGCTGGAACCTCTAAGTTTTCTTTAATGTTGATTTCCTCATTTTCCATATTAATTTCTCCTAATTAAAATAATTATTTTTATTTCCTTATAGTGTAAATAAACTCTCCAATTCTTTCTTCAAATCTAATTAACTCCACATTTAACCGATTACATAATGCCGGCATATCATGTTTTGTTTCAGGATCATCACATATCACTTTAACAATCGTCCCGATTTCACTTTTATCAAGTAGTCTGCGTGTTTCATGAATTGGAATTGGACAATAGAAACCTACTAAATCTAGTAATACAATACCATCTTCTGAAATTGATTCAGACATTTAATTACCTCATACTTCAATAATCTGTGGTTTAAGATTGCGGCCATTATATTCTCTTGCTTTAATTACATCTATAACATAAGCAACTTTTGCAACATGAACTTCAATCTCAGTATTCTTATCTGATTGATTGATTTCACCAATAATTATCTCTGGAATCTTTGCTTGACTGACTATCCAATCACTTAATGCCCTTTTCGTTGATTCTTGTTCTCCAATCTGAAGATTAATTTTAACCATCCCAAATGAATCCGCTACTTCATCCCAATCATCTCTTTTTCTAACTGGGTCTCTATTCATTCCCTCGGGTAATTCAGGAGTTTCTATAAATGGTATTTCTAGCCCCCAAGTTGAACTAATTTTTTGTAAACTACCCTTATCTTCTTTTGAAACAAGACTCCATGCTTCTCCTTTCCTACCCATTCTACCTGTTCTGCCAATTCTATGAACGAATGCTTCTGTATCGTCGGGTAAGTCATAGTTGACAACAATGGTAATGCCATCAACATCTAGTCCTCTAGCAGCAACATCTGTAGCTACAACTATTTTTTCATTGCCAGACTTAAAATTACTCAATAATTTTTCTCTTTTTTTCTGAGGCATATCTCCATGTATTCCTACTGCCTTCATTTGGAACTTCCCCAATCTTTCTACAATTACATCTACCATTCTCTTTGTATTGCTGAAAATTAGCATTTGTCCACTTTCGGACATATTAGCTATTAATCTTCCAAGAACCCATAATTTATTTGCCCGCCCAATCCTTACAGCATAAAGATCAATTTCGGGAATATCTACTTCTAAATCATCGGTCATAACATGCTCAGCATCATCCATTATTTCTTCAGTAATGTTCAGTACTTCATCTGGGAATGTTGCACTAAATAATAAATTCTGTTCACGATTTGGCATTTTCCCAATTATCCATAAAATATCTGGGAAAAATCCCATATCTAGCATTCTATCTGCCTCATCCAAACAAAAAATAGAAATTTTTTCTAATTTTAGATGACCTTTCTTTGCCATATCAATAACTCTGCCAGGAGTTCCTACAACAATATCACATCCTTTTGATAGGACTTTTGCTTGTTTTTCAATATCGGTTCCTCCGTATACTGAGACAATTTTCAATCCTTTTTTACCTTGTAGTATTTCCAATTCTTCAGTTACCTGAACTGCAAGTTCTCTAGTAGGGCAAAGGATTATTGATTGAGGATAACCTTTTTTCTGACATTTTTCTATTATTGGTATTCCAAATGCCGCAGTTTTCCCCGAACCAGTCTTTGCTTGTCCAACTATATCTTTTCCTTTTCTTGCAAGAGGAATCGAATCTAGTTGTATTTCTGTTGGTTCATTCCAACCTCGTGACTTTATAGCATCTAATATGTTAGATTCCAAGTCCCATTTCTCGAAAATTGACATATCATCGCCTCAGAAGGTCTCGGATTCTTTGATTTCCTTCTGAAGTTCTCCCATCCAGTATTTTTTACAATTCTCTTTTGTTAGAAATTGATCCTTTGAAGAAAAATTATGATTAAAATGACCTTTATCTGCAGAAGCAAATTGATCATTTGTCTTTTTATGGAACTTCTGAAGTACATGTTGCTTCATGTATTGTTGAAATTTTAATGACTTTTGTCTATTGATTCCATTTGGTGTGACACCCTCCCAAAGGCGTTCAAATTGTTCGAGTTTCTCGTCAAACTGTTCGCTCATCTCAAGTCCTCAGGTTTTGCCCGACTTGCCTTCTGTTTATCATGTTCACCCTTCGGGTCGTCCTGCTTAATTTGCATAGTGAACTCTTTCTCCCCCTCGTCATTGACTTTCTCGACAGGTGCTAAAAATCTATTTTTTTCACTTTCAGAACCATCTAATTCAACATCTATTGATAGAGCAGTAAGCCGTTTACGGAGCTTCGGATTAGTCTCCTGCCTCAATAATTCCGCTGCACTTTCTCTCAATCTATCTCCAGTAAGAATTATTGAAAGTTGCTCGACACAAGCTGTTCTTAGGTTAATATCTCTTGATCTAGCTCCACGTAAAATCATATCTGTGACTCTTGGGCTTTGCATATCCAATTTCTTCATAGCACGAATTACAGAATTACGAACATCTGTATCATCATCATTTAACGCATGTTCAACCAATATAAGGGCAATCCTAGGTTCACTATTTGTCAGAGTAACCAGGCATTTAGCTGCATTTCTTCTGACCTGTGCGTCTTCATCTTCCAATGACCAACCAATTAAATCCCATCCCGAAGGTCCACCTTTGGCAGCAATATTTCTTAGAATCTTAGAACCTTTCCTTCTAAGATCTACCTCGTCTTCTCTGATTAGTTCATCAATATGTAAACAGCCGGTTTCTGGCCATGCAATACTTGTCAATTTTAGAGCTTCAAAAGCATTTTTCCTATGATCTTTGTTTTCACTTCTTAATTCTCTTCTCAAAATTTCTTCACAACCTGAAGGAAAGATTGGAGACATTTTCTGTAGAGCCTGCATTGCAATTTTTCTTACATTTACATCTTTGTCTTGCAATCTATCAGATAGATAAATCATTAAATCTGTATGTAGTTTTAATGAGAAACTAGGCATTACTTCTAATCCTGCTTTTCTTATTTCCACATCATCATCATCTAATGCTTCTAGTAAAATCTCATGTGCTTTTGGGATTGAATTTTCGTATACTCTGGCTAGAGCCTTTATACCATCGGTTCTTTTCACAAAACCTCCACCATTTGTCAAAGATAATTCTAATCTTTCAATTCTCCCCTCTGCTAATTTTAAAATCTCAAAAACAGGAATTCTTTGCCAAGGCCCATCTGATGGTTGTAAAGAACGAATGTCCATTTCAATAGATTTTTTCCTTTGTTGGATAATTTTACCCGTACGAGGATCCCTTGCAACATAGTCATTGGCCATATATTTCAATATCGCCGGAAGTAAACTCCATTATTCAACTAAAGGTTCTGTTGTTCTGGAATAGATTAGAAAACAATCAATAGACATTATATGTTCAGAAGTATGTTAGTATGTATGATGAATCCAACGATGATTTTCATAAATTGATATTTGTGAGTTTTTCTGAGGATAAAAAATTAAGAGTTTCAGACTTAGTGAGACTTTGGTCTCTTGAACTTCAATGGATGAAACCCGAAGAGGCATCTTTAGTAATCGAAAAATTAATTCAATCTGGTTGGTTTAAATTAGAAAATAATTTTGTTTCTCCAGCTATTTTTGATAAAAAGTCTATACCTAGTCTTGGTTGGCAACCAATGTTAAGAATAATTTCATCTCCACCAATATTTAATTCTGAGTCAACTTCTTTTGTAGATGAGGAGGAGGTCAAGTCAGAAATTGTTGTTAATGTTGTTGAATCAGAAAAAAACATATCCGAAGAAAAATATCCTCCTGATAGGTCAGAAAGTAATATTCCTGCGTTAATTCGATTTATTGCGAAGAAATCAAAAATAGATAATCGGGAAGTAGTTAGAAGAGCTCAAAGAAAAAGACGCTCATTAGGACCTATTACCTTATGGATGTCTTTAGCTCTTGTTGCAAGAGAACAGGGTCTAGATATGGTCGAAGTTTCATCTTTAATTGAACCAGTCTAGTTTTCACTGGATGTTCTGACCTCTGCAGCTAATAGTCCTGGAAGAACGAATAACGCTAGAATTAGAGAAAATGCTACAGAGATTGAGCTAACAATTCCAAAATCTTGAATCACTGGTATAGGTGATAATTTCAGAACTAAAAATCCGCATATTGTAGTACCAGCCGACATTATTAGAGCAGTCCCTGTAGTTTTATACATCATTTTCATAGATTCCCATACTCCATAGCCAGATTTTCTATTACTTTCAAAACTCCGCCAAACATGTATGGAATAATCTATTCCAAGTCCAACAGTAAGCGCTGTAATCATAATAGTCAATACATTCCAATTTAAACCCAGAATCGCCATCGATCCAACAACCCATGAACCACTTATTCCGACAGGAAGAATAACTACTAATGATTGTCCAAGCCTTCTAGTTAGGATGAATAGAACTATTATCGAAACAAGTAAACTCCAGCCAGTTGATTCAACTTGGGAGACAACCAGTCCAGAGAAAATACTGTGAATCATCATTACATCTCCGCCAATGTGAGCGTTCGCATCAATATATCCTGATTCTTCTATCCATTCAGCTTGTTTTTCAAATTCTATAGCTAGTACTGAAGTTTCTTCACTAGTCTCTGCTATGACATCTACTCTTATTTTGAGATATTTTAGATTATTATTATCCTCAGTTAGTGCGACATACATTGATGTTCTTTCACTCCAAGATTGTCCTCTTAGTGGCTCCCCAATTGAATCATTAAGTAGTAGTGAATGAACTGCTGCTGAAACATCCCCTTCTTCAAAACCATCGCCTACATCTAATCTTCCATCATATATCCCAAGATGGAATGTTTCTCCAAAGCTAGAATCGGCTTCAATAGCATCTCTGAGTATAGGGTATAAACCGTCATAAGATGGGCGTTGTGAATCAGTATTAGTTGGTATGACCACGTTAGAAATAGTAGAAATTCTAAGATCTAACATATCCAGTCCTCGTAACAAGTCTCTTTCACCCGATAGCGAATCTTTGTCATTACTTGGCTCAATGAGTATAGTTACTGACTTCCAAGCTGCTGCATCATAAGATTCATACATGTCTCCTCTAACTTCCATAATCGGCATATCTTCTTCTGAAAGAAAATCTGTTAGTTCAAAACTTGTTTCAAGTTTAGTTCCTGCTAAAAATACCGAACTAGTCGTAAGTAAAACAACAACAAGCAATATTCTTGCAGTATTTCTTTTTTGGAAACTAGTTGCTAAATCAGCAAATTTTGATAAATCGGTAGGTTTTCTTTTATTAGGTCCTGTAGTTTTTTCCACAACTACATGTAATGCTCCAACGGTTACTGTACTAGCAATAAATGCGCACACTACTCCTAATGCCAATGTGATGCCAAAAGTTCGTAAGGGTGGTAATGGGGACAAAGAACTTGCTAGGAACGCAGATACTGTAGTTACTACTGCTAGCGTCAGAGCTACTCTTAATATCGAAAATGCCTTTATCCATGCATGAGCTGCCGAATTAGTATTCTTTCTAGCTTCCTCATATCCTCTTTGAAGATGAATCGCATAGTCAATACCTAGACCAAAAACTACTGGGGCCACCGCAACTTCAAGTATAGAAAAAGGCCTTCCTAGTAAGGTAATAGTTCCATACGTCCAAACTAGAGCCGCAGTGAGTCCTAGTAAAGGTGCTACAATCATTAATATTGAACGGAAGACCACTGCTAAAACAAATACTACAACAATAATTGCTAACATCAATAACCAAGTGAAATTATCTAATGTTGTATCATTGATGTCATTACTAATCAAATCATCTGAGATAACTCCATAATTCAATACTGTACTAGAATCTGAAGAGATATTTCCGGTTAATACTTCTCTAATATTTTTTGCAAGTGTTTGCCTGTCCTTAGAATCTAAAGAACCATCAACTTCTATGACCCACATGGTACTAGATGAAATTGGAGTTGAAGCACCTTCTTTAGTCACAATCCAGTCACAAACATGCATATATTCAAAATCAATATTTAGTAAAGCATCATTCGCAAATGTTGCTGATGCAATAGCTTGATCATTACCAATTGCATCTGTACATTCTTCGTCATCTTCTATAACTGCTAGAAGTAAATTATCCCATTCATTAAAATCATGTATTGATCTATTTTCATTATCTCTTTCCTCTAGTATATTTTGTAAAATACTTGCAATATTTATATGTGCAATAATTTCATCTCCGAATACTTCATCAATTGTTTCTAAGTCTCCATATAATTGTTGCAATGCTCCGATTTCGAGAACATTAGCACCTTCTTCATTTGGTGTAACATGGACATATATTCTGTTGGGAGTATCCTCCATTACGAGATTCATTCTTTCTTCCGCAGATTTCGCCTCACTTTCTGGTGCGAATGATGAAAGATCGGTAGTGAATTCTGGCAATGGGAAAAGTACTGATGCAGTTATTACGGTTAATAATAGGCTGATAATTAGTATCGCTGGCGCCAATCTTCCGAAAGCCTCGGCGAACCTTTCTTCTCTTGATTCGCCCCCCATCATCATTAACCCGAATCAATATCGGTGTTAAAGTTAGACCGTCTACCGTCCCTTCAATGGCCAGCATTCGAAGGCAAGCCCTCAAAAAGGGGGGGCGACTCGAACGGCTGTCTTATGCCAATCAAAGTCTTGAAAAACGAAGGAACCGAACTTCGTCTCAGAATTATCGGAGAGAATCATTCAACCCTGCAATTGTTCCGTTCACGTCTCAATGATAGTAAAGATGTAGACTATGCTAATTACTTCCAAAAACATCCTGATTTGGATGAACCCGAACTATATGTTCGTTGTGTAAAAGGTAAGAAAGCTGAGAAAGTTTTCCGTGACCTTTGTTCAGATATCAATAAAGAATTATCGAATTTAGAATTATAAGCGTTGTTGAATATGGATAATAAGTCCATTGAAGAGTATCTTGGTTTTGGTTCTGGAGCTGTTGAAGGCTTCGGAATAGGAGGACTTTTGAAAGTTCAAGTCGAGGATTTCAGAGTCGAAGAAGTCTCGCCTATCCCCGCACTCGATCCAAAAGGTCGTTTTACAGTAGTTAGAGCCACATTAGTAAATTGGGAAACTAATCGTTTTCTTAAGAGATTATCAAGAGCCTGTGGAATCAACAGAAATCGTATTTTTGCATCTGGTTTGAAAGATAAGAGGGCAATAACTACGCAACTTCTAGTTATTGATGCACCGCGGAAAAAAGTAGAATCTGTAGAGATTCCAGATACGACCTTAGAAATTTTAGGTAGAACACATCAAAAAATAGGCATGTCTGATCATGACGGGAACAGATTCTCAATAACCGTAAGAGGATGTTGTTACGAGAATGGTGAACCAATGGATGGTAAGGAAGCCATGCGGAGAGTATTACAATTAATTTCCAATATGTCTGAAAGGCTAGGTGAGAATGTTTTCCCTAACTGGATTGGCCCTCAACGTTTTGGCTCAACTAGGCCTGTTACTCCAGAAGTTGGCCGTGCAGTTGTTTCGGAAGACTTTCAAGAAGCAGTTAATTTATATCTTGGAATGAAAGGGATGAATGATGGCCAAGAAACAGAACTTTTTAGAGAAATGTGGAGAGATACACAAAATCCTGAAAAGTGTTTAGAAATCATTCCTAAACATTTAGGATTCGAGAGAAATATGTTGGAGAGTTTGCAAAAACAACCTGAAAATTGGGTTAAAGCATACAAAACACTTCCTCCTTCATTACAATTATTAACAGTTCATTCTTTACAGTCTTTAGCATTTAATCACTCATTAGCTGGGCGTCTTAAGTCTAATCTTGGGATTGTTGAACCAGAAATTGGTGATTTAGTAGCTCCAGTACAACCTAGTGGTAGAATTGATGTAGGAAAAATGTCTGAAGTTAGTGAGACAAATTTAGATAGATGTCGTCGAAACTGTAGATTGGGCCGTTTAGCCGTAACGGGACCACTTCCAGGAAATGATGCACCAATTGCCACAGGGATTCCAGGAGATATAGAAAATAAAGCACTTCAATTAACTAATTTAGACTCTATTGATTGGAAAGTATCTGCTATACCTCGTCTTTCTACTAATGGTACGAGGAGACCATTATCTGTAATGTTCCGTGATTTTTCAATAGAAGAAGTCCCTGAGATTCACGAATCTTCTATTTCAAAACGTTGGGAAGAAGGTCCTAGAGAGAATGATTTATGGAATCCTGAAGGAAGTAGCATGAGAATGAAATTTATCCTTCCACCTGGGACATATGCAACTGTCTTGATGCGTGAACTAATGCGTTCACCTTTAGATCATTATTGATCTAGTCAGATATTCAGAGTCTTCCCATTTCTAGGGCTTCTATCTGTCCAACTAGGGGATTTATGCCTCTGACTCTTTCCTCGAATTCATCAACGATTCCCTCACCTTCTCCAAGAACTACTTGGACTTCAATAAACATCATTCCGAATGCTAGAGGTTTAATTTCCACAGCTTGAACCTCATCAAAAGAATCTATTACATTGGCAATAGCCTGATAATCAGGAGCTCCCTCTTCTGGATTATTTATTGTTACCTTATATTTTACAACAACATGACCCATTATTAACACCTCAATTCAAGGACCCTGGAAGCCACAACTTGGACATATGTAAGGGACTGCTTGAGTTCTGCATTGTGCACTTCTTCCAATTGAATTGCCACAAGAAGGGCATGGAAATGCAGTACTTTTGTTATCTACTAAGGGCACTCCTGACGATGTACAAACTTCTGCTCTACTTCCCATTTTTGTCCCTCGGATGAGTCGGGCGAGCCACCATCCCTTTTTAGGCTTGATTGAAGAGATAGAATAGAATATCTTGCACAACAGCAATTATTCCCTCCGATGCGGATATTTTGTAAGCAAAATCTAATCTCAAGGTTTAGTGATAAAATGGGCGAAGATGAATTGATTTTGGAAGGTGAGCAAAGTGATCTCAAGAAATATGTTGAAGATGTAGGAGGCATACATGGTCTTAGAGAGGTCCACAAAGTTAGAGGTTGGAATAATATCCAGTATGGAGCAGGATTATCCGGTAAAAATACTCCTGCAACTAAACTATCAATGAATAAAGCATTCATCCCACCAGGTGGAATCGCTAAAGCCCACATCCATGTTGATTTCGATGTAATGGTATTTCTTCTAAAAGGTAGTGTCAGACATGAATTTGGGCCGGGTTGCCGTAAATCTGTAACTCATAGTGCTGGAGATATGTTCTATATCGAACCAGGTTTACCTCATGAAGTATTCAATTGTTCAGATACTGATTGGGTTGAAGCAATTGTTTCAAGATCTGATGCTTCTGAATGGCAGAATATTGTGCCCTATGACAGAAGTTCTGAATGAAATGAATTATTTTATTGAGGGAAAGGCTGAGGATTAAATCCCCAGCCCTTCCTTTACGTTTATCCGAATATGCTTAATTCTTAATTTAAGCCATCATTTCGGTTGCTTTCTTAGCACCCATCCATGCAACAACACCGAAACCGATCTTGTTAATCATATCAGCAATATTGTACAGAACTGCCATTTGCTCTTGACTGACATTTTCTGCAATAGCAACCTCTGGGCTGAATAAGTAACCAATTGGATAAATAATCCATCCTACTACAATAAACCATCTTAGAGCATTTGTTGACCACATTAGTTCGGGAGCGATTTTACTGTTGTCTACTCCTTTTCCATCAGTCCAAGGTGTACCTGTAGCTACGATAATCATAGCCCAACCCATTCCTCCAAGAACTAGAGCAAGGTATTCATTCATCAAGCCGGCTTCTCCTGCATATCCGAATCCAATCATTATTAGAGCACCTAGGAAACAAATTCCTGTAAATCCTAACCCAGCTACTTTGGAATCGGTGATTGCTTCCTTACCTACTAGACTTGGAAATTTAAGTGCCATTAGTGGAACAGTAATTATCCAATCCATGTATCTGTATTCGATGCTAACCATGTCATGCTCTATGTATACTCCTCTCATGTAGTAGTAGTGCATTGCTGCAATACCTACAATTAATGCAGAGATCGTCATAGTAGTTCTAAACTGTGGAGCAACATTATTTCTTTCTACTAGGAAGAATACGAATGCTGCACCCATTGCTATATATCCTACAAAGAATGTAAAGAATGTTAACATCTCTAGATTGTTGTAACCTTGTTCTGCAGGGTTGACAGTACCTGCACTTACCGATTGAAACATCATTAGTGCTAGCATTGTAACTCCAACTACCAAGGCATTCGTTCTTGGGCTGATTTTTGATAACTTACTTTCCATATTAAGTTCCTCAATTTCAGCCAATAAAATTGCATATATAACTGAATGTTTTTTCATTTTTAGGAATTGATATAAAATAGTGTAATTACGTTACGAAATAGCATTTTTACTAATTATTAAAATTAATTATTTTTATTATTAAAATTAGTTATTTTTTTCCGCTACCAACATATTTCCTATAACCAATTATAGTTTCATCATCATCTTTCTCTTCAACCCCTTCAACGACAATGTCAAGTTTTTTAAGATGCTCTTTCAGATGATCATATGCAGTTTTTCCCTCAGCTTCTTTCCTAACCTTAGGTAATTTATTTCTACAAATCAAGTAAGTTTCAGAAGAAGAACTTCTGGATGCGGTCGGCGCGTATCTTTGTACGCTCGAGAATCTCATTTTTGCCGCTTCAATCAGTCCTTCAATCCCTACTCCCTGGAAAATTTTTGTTACAAAGGAACCGCCAGGGTTCAATATTGGCATCGCAGCATCTAATACCATCGTAGACAATTCTAATGAAATTGCCTGATCTGTATCGTAACGTCCCGTCAACCTAGGAGAAATATCACTGATTACACAGTTGAGGTAATATCCTTCTATTTCTTCATTTATTTGTTCTATGGTTTTTGGATTAGTAATATCTCCAATAATTATTGTGGCTCCTTCAACGGGTGATGTTGATAACAAGTCTACTCCAATGACGTATCCATCTTCTCCTACCTCTTCAACTGCTACTTGAGTCCATCCTCCGGGATGACATCCAATATCTAATACATAGTCTCCTTTTCGAATAATTTCAAATTTCTCTTGTATTTGTTTTAATTTGTATGCAGACCTAGCTCTGTAACCCTTGGATTTAGCTTGCCTTCTCCATGGGTCGCGACGGTTTTCTTGATACCAGCGCTTACTCATCAGTGAGGCTCGTCTAGCCTCTTGGTTATGAAGTGAAGGCGTTTAGAGGCATACAGATGGTAAGAAATTCTAGTTTTTGCGGCATTGCAGTTTTACTATTGTTAGTCATGACATCATCTAATATAATTGCAGAAGATGAACCGAATAATTGGTATGTTGAGGGCGGAAATTCGGTATTAATGGAACAATATACGGCTACTTGGTGCGATGTTTGCGCAACAATAGATCCTTGGATTTCGGATTTTGCAGATGATCGCGGTTCTCGTTTGGTCAGGATTGCTTTACATGACCCAATCGCCGACCCTTTAGGTAACTCTATTTCTTCAGAACGATTATCAATTCACCCGAATAGTATGGAATTAGCACCCTCTTTCTGGTTTGATAGCAATAATGAGATTAAAGGAACAGTATCACCAGTAGATTTAGATAGAGCTTTACTCAACTCCGAAGGAGTACGTGACTCAGATACGATAATCTCGATATCTGGGGTCGAGAGTCTTAATAGAAAATCTATGAATCTAATGATTAATCTATTTAATGTTGAGAATTTTAGTAATTCTCAGGTGAGTATATTTCTATTAGCAGAAATTACCATTGATAAATCCCAAGCGACAAACGGTATTACAAATCATGAAGATGTCAGTATAGGGTATCTAAATATGGAAATTGATACAAATCTTTCACTAGGGGAAGTTACTTCAGAAACAATTTTCAATTCAAGATTTACTAATATTTCAATGATGAAAAATAGTGAAGGATTTGAAATTAATCTAGATTTCTTATTAGAAAACGAAAACCTTGAAGATATATCTATTGTTGTGGCTCATGAAAAAATTATAGATAATCAAAGATCCACTCTAGGAGCGGTTTTACTAACTCTTGATGATAGCCAGAAATCTAATGGGATTAGTTTATTTTTACCTTTATTTGCAATATCTATTGTTTCTACTGTTATTCTATTCAAAGACCGATTTCTTTGATTAATTCTTTTACAGTATATCTTATTGCATCTTCTGATTGCATAGTTGGAACAAAATTTGTTGCAAACAGTCTTTCAACATCGAGTGAGGTCTTTGGTACATCGCCTGCCCATCCTCTATCTCCTCCAGTATATTCAATCGATACATTATCAAGTCCACTTTCTTCAACCACAATTTCTGCAATTCTTCTTACAGAACATGTGTCGCCAGTCCCCAAGTTGTAAAGACTTACTTTTTCACTTGAATTATCAATTAGATGAGTCATTGCTCTAACACAATCTTCTGCTGACATATACGATTTTTCTTGTAATCCATTACCTAATACTTCTAATCTATTAGGATTATTTTTTAGTTTATGGATGAAATCAAAGATCACTCCATGTGTGCCTCTCGGTCCTACAATATTTGCAAATCTATGAATCCAAGCTTCTCCTCCAAAAGTTCCACACCATGAACTGATTAATGCTTCTGATGCTAATTTTGATGCTCCATATAATGAAATTGGTAGTATCGGTCCATAAGTTTCAGGAGTAGGCATTACATTTGCTTCTCCATAAATGGCACTTGATGATGAGAAAGAAATTCTTTTTACATTATTTTGACGCATCGCTTCTAGTACATTGTAGGTTGCCACAGTTCCTTGTTTAAGATCTGTATCTGTAACCTCAGTCCCTAATCTAATATCTGGATTAGCCGCCAAATGATGAACAGTTTCTATCCCTGCCATAGCTTCATTTACTGCATCTAAATCTAGTAAATCAGCCCTAAATATCTCAACCCTGTCATTTCCCTTATGATGTTCTAGGAACTCTTCCCTTCCGCTACTGAAATTATCTAATATTCTTACACTGTTTCCTCTAGCTACCAACGAATCTACCAAATGAGATCCGATAAAACCAGCACCTCCTGTGACTAAATGCATTTTTATCCCTCGTTTTCTGACCATTTACCCATATTTCTTCTTATTTTCAAGAAATAAATCGAACCAACATATCCAATTAATGAGATATGTGCTATTGTACAGAATGGACAAATATGTGGTGCATCTTCAACTTGAGTTAATTCAATAATAACTAATAATGCAACGAATGGTAGTCCCGCAATTCCTGCCCACCAAGAGTAATTCAAATAATCTTCAGACCATTTAGCATGTCTATCAAGATATAAACACAGACTTAAGAAAATTAGAACCGAGAAAGAGAGAATTCCAAAGATCCCCCAAGGAACTCCAAACAAGTTATTCCATTCTGGATCTCCAATAACTGAACCGCACTGTACAATACCTTCCGATGAACAAAATGAGGTGCTTCCTTGTACTACCATTTTGTTATGAATAATATAAGTATAAGCAGATGAAATTATTCCAACCATGGCAAAACTTAGAGAAGACATCAGTAGCATGGATGTTTTTTTACCATTGTCTACAAACATTAGATAACTGCTAACTACAAGTCCTAAAAAGAAAGCTATCAATACAGGGTCGGTCAGAGCTTCATTCATTGTGAACCACCCACGAGTCTCTGCATTGCAGATTCTATGTCCTCTCCTGAATTTTCGTATTGATTCCATGCTACATATCCATCTGGCTTCAAGATAGCTAGGAATGGAGTCCCACTTACTTCCCAATCTTTCATAATACTACTACTTCCTTCGATGTAATTCCAGTTATGTGCTGTACCTGGACGATTTATGCAATTATTTCTACCGCTATTGCATCCATCACCATCATTATCTTCAGTCCCATAACTTGTTTTGTCACGAAATGCTTCAACCTCTGCTCTGTCGCTATCATGATTGTTTATGGATAATTCAACTGTTACTGTGATAAATTCTACACTACCTGACCATTGTGAATATAAATCACTCATAGTTTCCCCCTCACTCCAGCAATATGGGCAGTCAGTATCTATGAATTGTACCAAAATCCATTCTCCATCCTCACCTTCTTCCCATTCATAGTCAAATGTATCTGATAATTTGAAATTTTGCCAATTCACTCCATTATAAGCATCAGCACTGAAATCAGGAGCTAGTTCCCCTTCACTAGGGCCTATTGTTGCAGGAGGTGCAATAATGACTACTAGTAGCATTATTACTGTGAGAATCGAACCAAGAACAAATCCTGCGATAATCCTGACATCATCATCTCTTCCTTTTTGAGCCAAGGGTTTTCTGCGTCTCGCCATTATTATCAATCCTCGGACATACTCATTAACTTTCAGTAATTCGTATAGTTGCTCTGAATCATATTGGAGAATTCTTGATAAAAATAATTAGTTCCATGAAATTAAATTGTGCTTAATTCTTAATGTTTGTAATATTACTTGCGATTATTTCATTTGGTCTATATGAGGGCAGGTCTATGTGGACGATGTGCGTGAGGTTCCCGAATCATCAATTGAATATGATGAGGAAGTCGTTTTTTGGGAGCGTTTCTTTGAAAGGTTAGCACCATTTAGAGATTCAGCAATAAATGCTAAAGAATTAGCAATGGAAAGCCCATTAGGCGATTTTTATCTAATGGGTGAGAAAGCAATTAATCGTACAAGCGATTTATTCAGTAGAACTGCAATAAGAACCGCTGAATTATCTTATTCTATGATTCTGAGGAGTCCCGGTTTAATAGTAGCCATACTAATTTTGATTTCAGCTTTGACAATAAAGCCTGCTATGAACTTCCAAGATCAAATTAATGGCGATGTTGAGATTTATCTACCTGATGGGGCGGATTCAACCGAATTATTATTAGATGTTCGGGAAGCACCTTGGGCTACGGATATTTTCATTTTGTATGTGCAAACAGATAATGCTGCCACAGGTAATGAAAGAGGTTTTGAAAATATTACCGATATCAATATTCTTAATCAATTATCATGGTTGGAAGGTGATGATAATAATAGAGGTTCAGGAGGTTATCAAGATGGACTCGATACATATAAGGATGATAGAGGACGTAATGATGGAGTAATTTGGATTCTTTCTCCTTCTCAAATAATTAAAGAAGCCAATTCTTCTAGTTATCGTTTTACTTGTGCAGTTGAGAAGTACGGCCTTCCTACTGGCCCCAATGACAATTGTGCTATATCTAATTCAAATCCCAATGAAGGTTATTCAATCCCTAGTGACCAAGAAAGAGTCGATAATTTAGTTGATCAAGCAGGTTCATTGATGGAGTCTTTTGTTAGAGATACTAATGATGACGGCATATGGGATACTGCCACCATTGTGATGGGCATCTTATTCGATATGGAAAATACTGAAATTCCAGCCGATCCGACTACTGGTTTGAAAGATCATAAGGCCTTTATTGCCTATGCCAGTGAGTTAATTTACGAGCAATCTGGAATTAATTGCGAACTTTGTCTTAGAACATATGATAACCCTACATCTACAATGGATAAGGAAAGGCTTGAAGATATCCCTCAGAGAAAGGCTGTGACAATTACGGGATTGACTCCTGTACTACATGATGTATCTGATTCAATATATGATGAATTAGTAGATGTCATGCTTCCAATCAGTGGTGTTCTGGTATGTCTAGCAATGTTAATCCTTCATAGAAATCCGAAAGTAATCATTGTGGGTGGTCTACCTATTGCTATGAGCTTGGCCATTACCTTCGGAGTTACAGTTATTTTTGACATAATGTTAACTCCAATGATTATTTCTGCCGGACCCATACTTGTAGGTCTCGGTGTAGATTATGCCTTGCATCTGACAAATAGGATTGAAGAGAATAGAGTGGAATTAATAGAAGAAAAATTGGAAAAAGCTTGGTTAGCAAATCGTGATGGATTTGATGTAGAAACAATTAATCCTTGGGACCCTGTAATTAGTTTGACTGCAACTGTCAGAGCAGCACTAACGACAGGTAATGCAATCATGTTATCTGCAATGACAACAATAATTGGTTTCAGTGTTTTAACTTGGACTTTTTTGGTGCCAATTCAACCTATGAGAACTGTTGGGGTGACTCTATTAATCGGAATTTTTGTTACATTTTTACTTTCAATGATTATGGTTCCAGCATTAGTAGAGTTACTCAGATATCGCAAGGGTAAAACTCAGTTATTTGACAAAATGTGGGATAGAATTGGTGAAGTTCCGGTCAAGAATACTTTACTAGTAATATTGGTTGCACTGTTTGTTACATTTTCAGGAGTACAAAAATTTACAGAGACTATGGGGCAACAAATTACTGCCGGTCCTGATGAAGTTCCTCCAAATCTCGAGTCATACGAAACTTTACGAGAATATAGTGTAGTTTTCGAGGGTGGACAAACAAATATGTTCATCATTAATGCTGAGGAGAGAGGGCAAGTCAATGGCACAGCTCCAATTAGGGACTTGCCAATTCTAGATTCAATAGAAAGTTTACAAATTCTAGTCGACAATGTTCCAGAAACTGATACAATTAGCCTTGTTAATGTTCTAAAGGCCATACATGTTGATGTCAATATTTCCGGTTTAGAGATTTATGACCAGAGTCTTTGGGATATATTACATGACGATTGTTGGGATAGATCATCAGATCCTTTTAGTCCTCAATGCTGGGCTTATTCTGTTTCTAGCAGAGAAGATATGGTGAACATTGCTTTTGATACTTTATCTCCCGAAATAAGATCTATGTTAATGAACGAAGATACAGGTATTGGTGAAACTAAAACGTTAGTTTATGCTAATCAACCGTACATTAATCTGGCAGATGCAACTCTTTTACGAAATGCAATCGATGATATTCTTGAGGGAGATGAAGAATGCATTAGCGCTCTTAGATGTACTGCAATAGATATTGATGGCACATATAATTCAATTTTAACTGGAGGATTGCCTGTTTCTATTGATATAAATGATGGAATTCATAAGGCTCAGAGTCTAACTACAATTTGGACTATGTTCATTTTATTGATTGCTATGGCATTCTTGTTTAGATCACCTCGATTGGCTATATTCACTATGGCTGCTGTCGGTGCAGTGGTTCTTTGGCAGCCTTTATTGATGAGATTTGGTGGAGTAGGAGTTAACGTATTTACTGCTATGATAGGAACCATAGTCTTTGGTATAGGTGTTGACGATTCAATTCACATTGTAGATCGTATCAAGGATGAAGGAGAGACACCAGCAGGAATTGTCAAGTCTGTATCGAAAACAGGGCAGACAATATTCGAGACTACTGCCACAACATGTGCAGGTTTATCTGCCGGATTATTTGTTTCGATACCTGGTTTGCAAAATTTCTTTGTTTTAATGATGGTGCTATTAGTATTGGCTTTGTTAACAAGTTCGATACTTCTCCCATCTATTATAGTACTTCAAAAAGAAATAACATCTAGAATTTTAGGAAAAGGTCCTTGGTTAGATTTTGAAGAAAGTGGATCATTAGAAACCAGTCCTGTTTTAGATGCAGTAACTGATTTCAATTGATACCCCGTCTTACTTCTAACAATAAGTATATTTTTCTACTTTAGGCCTCAGCATAAAGTATGGTGAGAAGAGTTAGCGCATTAGCATTATCTCTAATCATAGTCTCTATGACTCTTAGTGGATGTATTTCTTCTAATGAAAAGTCCAATGATGATGAAATTAATGAGGTTCCAGAATTAGTTTTACCATATTTCGAGAAAGAAGATTATCGCTGCTTTGAACATGATGAATATGAACGTTGTTGGATTACTTATGTTCCCGAAAAAGTAAATGGAAGTGAATTAGTACCTCTAATTATCGATTTACATGGGTGGAGCTTATCCGCCTTTGAACAAAGAAGTATCTCAGGGTTTGATGAAATTGCTGAAGAATACGGCGCCATATTGCTGAATCCCGAAGGACTTGCGTTGGGAGGCGATCCGGCAACAGGAGGTAGTGAAGAATCATGGAACGCTGGTTGGTGTTGTGCTGATGCTGTTGCAAATGATATCGATGATTTAGGATTCCTAAATCGACTGATAGATATTGCAATTGAAATCCATCCTGTTGATCCTGATAGAGTATATGTAACTGGTTGGTCTAATGGATGTGCCATGTCTTACTATCTGTCATTCCATTCTAGTGAGAAGATCGCAGCAATGGCTTGTATGGCAATGTACTTGTTGGCAGATATACCTGAAGAATATAATCCGATTCCAATGATGGAAATTCATGGTATTCTTGACGACAATGTATGGTATGCATGGGGTTCTAGACCAATAATATTCAATCCAGTTGCTTGGTTTGACAACTCAGCTTACCAAACAGGAGCCATGGAAAATATGTATGAAGTTGCAAAATACAACGGTTGTGCAGGAAGTCTACCGGATCTAAACGATGCTAATGCACTATATTCGATTCAAGGATTCACAGACTGCGAAAATGGCACTGAAGTACAATTAGTCAGTCTTTATGCAGGGACGCATAATCCATATGAGAAGGATTTTGGCAGCCCCAGCGATTTCCCTCGATATGTTCCAGGTAATGGCGGATTAATACCCACGACTCAGATTGCTTGGGATTTCATGAGTCAGTATTCCAAAGCAACAGAAGGGATTGAAAATTGATGCCATGTCATCTTACTTTTCAGGCACAATAATTTCTGATGGTTTTGGACGGTTTGCATTGAAAGAATTTATTTTATTTTCACTTGGATATCCTAGACAAATCCCACAAAGTAATGAGTAATTTTTACTAATATCAAATTCTTTACGGACAGCATCTTCCCATACCGCAACAGCACCTTGTGGGCATGTACCCAAACCTTTGGAGTGCGCTGAAAGAATTAGATTCTGCATGAACAATCCTGCATCAGAGGCTGCGAATTTCCCTAAAGATTTATGTGTAAATAGAAACAGCTCAACCGGTGCTCCGAAAAAATCATAGTTCCTAGCCCAAGCTTTGTCACGAGCCTCTTTATCCTCTCTACTAATACCGATATGTGATAAGAAATTTTTTCCTTGATTTCTTGACCTTTCAATTAAATCTTTATGATAACGTCTAGTTATTATCCAATTACTAGTCGGCAAACCTTTTCTTTTCAGTACGGCTTTTATCTTTCCAAATAAACTACCTCGAGCATCTTTTATTGCATCCCATCTAGAATGGAAATCTTTTGAAATTCTGTCTTTTACATCACCCTTAGCAACTGCTACAAGAATAGGCCTAGTATTGCTCCAACTAGGTGATGTTAATCCATCTGCAATTATTTGCTCAATGATTTCATCAGAAACTGGTGTTGGAAGGAAGTCACGTGTTGAACGTCGTGACGATACAAAAGAATGAAAATCATTGGAATCAAAATCCATACTATCAGCCCTGACCTATTGTACCCTGAACAATACTACGGATAAATTACTGTATTGAAGGGACAATCTAATATTTCTTAATTTAGTGTGAGGGTGCAGGGAGTAAGCCCCTTTCTGTTCACCTTTCAGCTGGTCACATTCAACTTAGCATCCTACCTGTCCCTGTTGATGCCAT
>MDSY01124738.1_pt1 | contig 31656 bp, 34 predicted proteins | sample 811131 | NCBI WGS metagenome assembly MDSY01 (sample SAMN05326643, study PRJNA326480) | marine metagenome | isolation source: seawater | place: Atlantic Ocean: South West | collected 2010 | reverse complement strand
TCCATCAGCCCATATTCTATAAGCTTAACAATGGTGTCTTCCTTCGGGCTGCTCTTTTTTGTAAAAGTCAACCCAAAGCATTGCATCTTTTTTATTTGAAAGAGGATGTCTATAACTAAATAATTTACTCCCTTTATCTCTGAAAACACCTTTGGAAAAGGTTTTTATTGATTTATTAAAGATAAGGCATTCTAGAAAATATCGTAAAAAGAAATTAATAGAATTGCGAGAATTGAACAAACTAATGCTAATCCTTTTTTCTTTGATATTTTCTCTCTGAAAAGAATTACAGATAAAATGGTGGAGATGAGAATAACACCCATATTAGCGATTGGAAATACTGAAGATGAGGGAAGTTCATCAAGACTCTCCAACAATAAATACATTGAAAAATAATTTGGGATTCCTAAAATAATGCCCCAAAAAACATCTTTAAATGTAGGTGCGCTCTCTCCTTTTATGAGCTTCCAAACCAAAATTAAAACACCAAAACAAAAGGCAAAAAAGAATAAATAACCAAAGAAAATACTTGTGTCAAGTGGAGCAATTAATTCCTTGTTGGAAAAGTTGAGCAAACATTCCAATAGGCCTCCGCCCAAAAAAAGAATTAATATAATAATAAAACTACTTCTCTTAGGAACGTTTCTCTTTTCTTCAACGATAAGCAATATTGAGGTTATTGCAACAAAAAAACCGATTATTTTAAGAACGCTCCAATCTTCATCAAAAATTAAAATTCCCATAGCTGTAGGGAAAATAAACGTGATTTTATTAGCTATAGTTGTTGTGGATATTTCGATTTTCTGACTTGAATAAGCCATTAATTGAAAGAGTAACACAAAGAATAAACCTAAAAGAACACTAATTGGAAACCAAGGTTGCTGTAAGGCATAATCGATAGATTTTATTTCGCTAGGTATTATAAAAGAAAGCCCTGATGCAATTATATAATTAACAATAATGGCGTTAAGAGTGACTATTTTATATTTTTTAAAATATTTAAAAATATTAAATAAAAGAGCAGTCGATATGATTGAAAAAAGTAAGTTTAAGCTCATTTATTAATGTAAATAACAAGTTTATCTTTACCTATTTGATTATAATATTTTGGTGTAATATTGATTTTGGGTGCTATTTTACCATCATTAAACTTTACATCACCAATAAAATTATATGCCTCATCCCAAATATTTAAGGAGATAAATTGATTTAAAATGTTTGATCCTCCCTCTATTAAAACTGATTGTACTCCTCTTTTGACTAATTCTTTAAGTACTGTTTTCAAATTACCATCAAATCTTATCCACTCTTTATTTTTTAATTTATCATCAAGTTTTCTGTTAAATATTAAAGTAGGATTTTGATCATTCAAAATTTTGAGTGAATAATCTTTCAAAGGCTCTGTGCACACTATCACTCTTAAAGGAGAATTTCCATCAACCAATCTTGTTGTTAAAGCTGGATTGTCGTAAATAGCTGTGTTTACCCCAATTAAAATGGCTTGTTCTATAGCTCTTTGTTTATGAACAAAAAGTTGACTCTCTTCTCCAGTAATCCAATTTTTCTTTCCATTTAGCACATCTTCTTTTGTTCTTGAAATAAATCCGTCACTAGATTCCGCCCATTTAAGAATAACAAATGGAAGGCCTTTGTTATGAAACTTATAGAAACGTTTATTTAATTCTATGCATTCTTTTTTTAATATATTTATTTCAACCTCGATTCCCGCTTTTTTTAGTTTTTCAATTCCTTTACCTGCAACTTTTTCATTATCATCGATAGCTCCAATTACAACATGAGGAATTTCAGATCTTATAATTAGATCAGAACAAGGTGGTGTTTTACCAAAATGGGAGCAAGGTTCAAGGTTAACATAAATTGTACTGTCTTTTAAAAGGGATTTGTCTTTAACTGAACTTATTGCGTTTACTTCTGCATGTGCTTCACCAAAATGCTCATGGAAGCCTTCTCCAATGATGATGTTATTATGAACTATAATTGCTCCAACTAAGGGGTTTGGGGCAACTTTCCCTTGTCCTTTTAACGCCAATTCAAGACATTTCCCCATGTAAACTTCATGATTCATTAATTAATAAAGTTAAAAAGGTAAATCATAATTGGTATAGTAATTAAGCTAATTAAAGTAGAAATAATAATGCTATTACAAATAAACACCTTATTCAATTTATAACGATCAGCCATAGCAAATGGGGTTATAGCTGCAGGCATTGCAAATTGAACAATTGAACTCAACTCATGTTTTGAATTTAAAGAAAATAAAAAAAGACCAATTATTGGAAAAATGAGTAACTTAAATAAGCTAAAAAATAGCGGAGCCTTTATTGCTTTAATGCTATTAAGGGGGTGACAACCAATAAAAATTCCAATCATTATCATAACCATAGGAGAAACCGCTATCCCTATCATTTCAATAGGTTTTTGAATAACATCAGGAATTGATATATTAAGATAATTAAAGCTAATTCCTAAGACGACAGATAGTAATAATGGGTTTTTAAAAAGGCTTTTAATTATTGTTATGAATGAAGGACGGTCTTTTGTGTACCACTCAACAATTATTAATCCTAAAGAAAATACCCAAAACAACATAACAGATGCATTTATAGAAGCAATTTGGTTAAATCTTTTGTTGATGCTAGTTAGTAAGGGGATTCCCAAAAAAGCAGCATTACCAAAAAGAAAACATAAAATAATTGTTGCTTTATTTTGCTTTGTTTTAACTACGAATTTTAAAACAAATAATATTAAGCAAAGCATTCCGAGAAGAAGTAAGCTAACTCTAATAAAACTTAATTCAACTAATTTAAAATCAATAATATTCTTAGTTAAGTTTCCGAAAATTAAAGATGGAAACCCTACAAAAAGAGCGAAATCACCCAATGGTTTGAGCCAGTTTTTCTTTGCGATTTTAAGTTTAACTAACGTCCATCCAATAGCAATAATAATAAACAGAGGTAATATTTGAAGGAGTGTAGTCTGCAAGTCTTAACCTTTATTTGAAGGTTTTTTACTTGATTTTTTCTTTCCTTTATTTCTTATAATCAACCATTTATTAGGATTAATTTTTCTTCGTTGTGTGTACATTTTTCTGTAAAGCTGACTTTCAAAGAAAAGCATTGAGAATCCAATACCGATATGATTACTAAATATTTGCGGCATATACATGTAATCAATGAAAAGACGATATCTTTTAAAATCATAATTCATTATCGCTCCAAACATCATACTTTCATCTTTTTTCCAATTGGATCCTATAGTGGAACCTTGTACTTCAAATGTTCGTTTCCAATAGCCGTAGTCAAACCCTGTTTGTACAGAGAGATACATTTTTTTAAATTTTAAAGGAATAAACTCTACATTAAATTTTGCTCTTAATTCATTAAATGATTCTGCTGGATTTTGTAGCTGCTCAGGGAATAAGCTAGCTTGCATAACAAACTTAGCATGACTTCCTAAGGGTAAATTTATTTTCCCATTTAATCCTGTGTATGAGTCCTCTATAGAATATAAGAAGCCACCACTTAAACTAAACCATTCATATGAAATGACGCTCGGTTGAGCTCTCAGTCCTAAAGAGATAGTAATAAATAGATACAAAAGAGCTTTCTTCATTTTATTCAGTCTTTTCGTAAGCCTCAATTATCCTCTTAACTAATTTGTGACGAATAACATCTTTACCATCTAGTTGGACAAATGAAATTCCGGAAACTCCTTTTAAAACATTTACAGAATCTTTAAGTCCCGAATTTTGTTTTTTTGGTAGGTCAATTTGAGTAACATCTCCTGTAACAATAAATTTAGCTGACTTTCCCATTCGGGTGAGAAACATTCTAAATTGTCCTTCAGTGGCATTTTGAGCTTCATCCATTATACAATAAGCTTTATCCAGAGTTCGTCCTCGCATAAAAGCTAAGGGAGCAACTTCAATAACTCCTGATTCTAAAAAATCTTTTAATTTTTCTATTGGAATCATATCTCTTAATGCGTCATAAAGAGGTTGCATGTAGGGATCTAATTTCTCTTTTAAATCGCCAGGTAAAAAACCTAGATTTTCTCCAGCTTCAACTGCTGGTCTTGTGAGAATTATTCTTTTTACTTGCTTGTTTTTAAGTGCTTGAACTGCCAAAGCAACAGCAGTGTAAGTTTTTCCTGTTCCAGCTGGGCCAATTGCAAAAAGAAGATCGTTTTTTTTCATTGCTGCAACCATTTTTCTCTGATTTGCAGTTTGTGCTTTAATCGCCTTACCTCCGACACCATGCAGGATAGTTTCTCCACCACTTGTGTCTTTTATTAATTCTTCTGCACCATCCTCCATTAAGCGTTCAAGCTGATTTTCAGTTAATGCCCCGTATTTAAGAATGTGGGAAACAAAAATATCAAGTTTGCTAGTGCAATGAAGAACGTCATCTTCGTTACCATTAATTTTTAAGTTATTTCCTCTAACTACTATTTTTAATTTCGGAAATAATTTTATGATTTGCTTAATTCTTTGATTGTTAGCCCCAAAAAGCAAAAGTGGTTCAATTTCTTTTAAAATGTAATTCTCTTCCAAATAATAAAGTTTTTCTAAATCAAATATAATGAATAATGCTATTTATAATCTAAATAAAAAATAGAATAACGAAAGCTAGAAACGAAAGCATTGAATAAGTAACCACTCTTTTAGAAAAAGTCCATTGTTCTATTAATGATTGCTCCTTCATTTTGTTAAATGGAATAGAATCATCAAATATTGAAGCTACGTTTATTGATGTTCCTTGGCTTCCATTTTGTCTTTTACAAGCTTGCTTAAACAATTTTGGATCGCCTCTTTTTACTTTCTTAGAGAAGCCTGTTATTGTGATGAATTGCATTAAGAATAGTGGTATAGTTGCAAAATAAGAATACAAATAAGTTCCGGAAATTGGGATCAAATTCGAATAGCTAGTTTTAATTAAAATGCCTCCCATTAATGAAATAAAAAAGTAGCTATTAAGAATTGTAGTTTTAATATTCATTGTGTAAAAATAAAAAAGCCTCTAGTAATGCCGAAAGCTTTTTAAATAAGTTTTAACGAAAATCATTTAGAAATATTAATAGGTCTATTAAAAACAAATTTTTTAAATTTTGTTTACAATTTAAATGCTTCTTTTTGAAGTTAAATCCAAAAAAAAACTAAACTATTAAATTTTTGTAATTAGAAATACTTTTATGTTTTCATTGAAAAGTATAACTAATATTTTGAGTATTATATATCTCAAATTTGTATGTATTTTTGAAAAATCATTAAGTTAATTTTTCAGATCTATGATTTTACATGCTAAAAAGAAAATAGCTATAGTTGCTCATGATAATAAAAAGAGAGAGCTTTTGTCTTGGGTTAAAAAAAATGAAAACAACTTATTGAAACATGACTTTTTTGCTACTGGTACAACAGGAAAACTAATTAATGAAGAGACTGCTCTTAGCGTTACTTGTTTAAAGTCTGGTCCTTTAGGTGGAGATCAACAGATAGGAGCCAAAATTTCAGAAAATAAAATTAACATACTTATATTCTTTTGGGATCCATTACAGGCTCAACCTCATGATCCTGATGTAAAAGCTCTGCTCAGGTTAGCCGCTGTTTGGAATATTCCTGTTGCGTGTAATTTATCGACTGCCGATTATATTTTAAGCTCGCCTTTTTTTAATTCAGAATATGATAGAAAGATTGTTGATTACTCAAAGCATAATAATAGAAATATATGAAAAAATTAAACTCAATCTTGATTTTTAGTTTAGTTTGTTTTCTTGTTTCAGGGTGTATAAGTGAAGAAATAGATCATGGAAAGGCTAATTTAGATATTAGTCATAGTATTACTGCTGAGGTGAAATCGTTTGTGATATCAAAGTCTGTTTTTACAGAAGGTATCGAGGGTCCAGCTATCAACAGTAAAGGCGATTTATTTGTTGTGAATTTTAAAAAGGAGGGAACGATTGGAGTTTTAAGGAAAGATAGTTTTGAATTTGAAACTTTTATTGAGTTTTCAAACGGTAGTATTGGAAATGGAATTCGATTTGATCGTAAAGACAATATGTTTATTACCGATTATGTAAACCATAACATTCTTTTTATTGAAAACGGAACAAAAGAAGTTGAAGTTTATTGTCATAATGATTCCGTAAATCAACCAAATGATTTAGCACTTCATGAACTTGGTTTTGGGTTCGCTTCAGATCCTAACTGGAACAAAGGTCAAGGCAACTTAATTAAGTTTTCTAAAGGTAAAATGGAGATTATAGAAAAGGGTATGGGAACAACTAACGGTTTGGCTTTAAATCCTGATGGAAACATATTGTATGTAAACGAGTCTATTCAAACGAAAATTTGGAAGTATAATGTAGATTCTAAAGGGGGATTGTCCAATAAAATATTATTCATCGACATGGAAGGCTTTGGAATGGATGGTATGCGATGTGATTTAAAAGGGAATTTATTCTTGGCGAGATACGGAAAAGGAGTGGTCTCAGTTATTAATAAAAATGGTGATTTAATAAACGAAATTCCGCTCCGAGGTGAAAAACCAACAAATGTCACTTTTCCTTTTGAAAATGACAACGAACTTTATATTACTGTTCAGGACAAAAAATGGTTGGAGAAAATCATTTTTTAAATAAATTCTTCAAGTCTAGAAATACGAAAAGAAAAACGGTTAGATATTCTAGGAATAACATAGAATGTTTAAAAACAACAGGTAAGCTAGTATCATAGTAACTGTATGAAAGGAAAACAAATCCTGACCAAATTAACGGAAATCTTAGGTTTGTGAATAATCCTAGGGCTAGAGGGATTATTATATACCATGGGTGAACTATTGGTGATAAAAATAGATAGGTACTGATTATTAGTGTTAAACCAGTAAAAATTACTTTTCGGTTTTTAAATCGATATTTCCACGAAACGAATAGAATAATTATTCCAGAAATTAAGGATAAAATAGGTCCAGCAGTGTAAATTACATCAAAGCCTTTTAATTGGAATCCAATCCATCTCACAACATTAAAAATACTTCCATTAAATTCAAAGCTTTTGAAATAAAGAATTAAGCTTTCAATATAATGATCAGCATTACTTAGGTTTAAGAATGGGGAGAAAGAAATTAGAAATAAAGGAATGATTCCTAATATTAATTTCAAATATCTGTATTTACCTGCTTTTAAAAGTAAAATAGGTAAAAACATAAGACTAAATAATTTGGAGCAAAATGAAAGGGATAGTAGCAAACCGCCTTTAAAATCTTGTAATTTACTTAGACTGAATAACCCTGAAAGTAAAAAGAAAAGTAATATTCCTTCAGCGTGTAAGTTACCTGTTAGTTCAATTATAACTAAAGGATTTAACCAAAACCAAGAAAGTTTATTATTATTTATATTATATCGGTCACAAATATTTTTCATGATAAAATAGGTTCCTATTTCGAATCCTATTATGACCGACCTTAACACTAAAACACCTCCGAAAGTTGACTTGGTTAGCGCTGCAAGGTAAAATACCCATTGATTTACAGGCGGGTAAATTGAAAAATAATTTGAGGAGTTCATTCCATCGAATAATTTTTTGGTGAAATGGTTATTTGTTAAAGTTGAATCTAATTCATTTGGCTTAAAATCAAAAGGGTTTATCCCTTCGGTTGTTAAATAACCATCCCATAAAAATCTGAAGTAATCATCACTTAAAATAGGAATTGAGATAAATAATGAAATTCTTAAAAAAAGACCTAAAAAAAAAGAGCCTTCCTTGTTTTCTTTTGTGAAAAACCATAAACCTGCCCAGCCAAGTGCAAAGCTTCCCATTTCCAAAGTGAAGTTTTCTCGTGGAACATAATAGCCCATTAATAAAACGGAACTGGTAAGTAGTCCTATACCAGTGAGTTTGAAATATAGTTTTCTGTCAGATAACATTAAGCTGCATCATTAGGCTTTTATGCTATGTTTATATGAATAGTAAGCAACATAGCTGAAGCCTGTTGCTAACATACAATGAAATGGTAATAATCCAAAATCTTTAAGAGCAAAGGCGCTGTATAATCCAAATAAAGCATACAAAGTCATCAGAGTTTCGAATAATGTCAAACTATTAAAGTTTGATTTTAAATATTGTTTTTTATCTGCCCAACTTCCTGAGGATTCGGCGATAGCAAATTTAGGTGTTCTAACAAATGGTGATTTCATCCCGAAATCCATTGTTAATTACTTTTTGGTAATGTCCTTGAGATTTTATTTCTCTAGTTTTAAAATATATTATCCAGAAGACATCTTTTTTCAATAATATGCTGGTTTTTACAATAAGTGGTGTCTGAATTTACTATAATACTTGCCCTCGCAATCATTAGTTGTTTGACATAAAAAGTTAGATAGTAAAAAAAAGAATATCATTTTATGAACCAATATTAAAAGAAACGATTACAATTTGGTTTAATTTGTCCATTTTATTTCCTTTAAAAAATTATTTTATTTCAATTGATTTACTTTCATCAGTGTAAATTAAAAAGCACCTGATATTATTGAATTTTAGTTGTTTTAAAAGTATTGCATAGTTTAATATTTGCTTTTTATCCCCCTCTTTTTGTTCACCGGTTTTAAAATCGATTAGATAGGTGGTTTTATTATATTCAATAATTCTATCGGGCCTATACGATATTCCTGTGTCTGAAATAATTTCTTTTTCTACGATATGGTTTCCTTTGTTCCATACTTGTTTTAAGGGTTCTAGTTTTAATGATTTGTTTAAAATATTTGAGATTGAAGCTATATTTATCTCTTCAATTAGCCCCTCTTGATATAGTTGTTTTGAAATTAGTTCAGTTTCATCTGAGTGTTTCAATCTAGCAAATGCTATATGAATTAAGTTTCCGAATTTTCGAGGATCATTAATTTTAAAGGCTTCTTCTGAAGTCTCGGGAACGTTCCAAATAGCAGGAGCTGAAAAACTGATTTTTATTTTTTCTCTCCAATTTCCATCTTTTAAATCAGGGTAGTCTGTTTGGGAACTAAGTTTTTCTTTTTCTTCTTCTTCAACAGAAACTTTAGTTCCGTAGCTAAAAACATCCCCTTCCTTTTTATCTAAAGAAGCAATAACTTGGTGAAAGAAAGTTTCTATTCCTTTAATTTCATTTGGTTTTTTTTCTTCAGAAATGGAAATGAAAAGTTCATCTGCAGCTCTTGTTAAGGCAACATAAACGACATTTAGTTCATCTAACATTGTTTTTAATTTCTCTTGTTCACTTTGATCAGAGAATTCGGTATTCAGCATTTTTTTATTGTTCTTCGCTAAAGAGCTACCAATTCCTATTTCCTCCTCACTGGTATTTAACCAAAGCCAAGAGTCTCGCATCGGAGCGGTGTTGGCAAAAGGAAGAATTACCACAGGGAATTCCAACCCTTTAGACTTGTGTATTGTCATCAAAGTAACCGCCTTAACGTTTTGTGGAGAGGCGATTTTTAAACTTTCTTTTTTCTCATTCCAAAAATCTAAAAATTCGCTAGCGCTCAAAAGACTAGATTGTTGCTTCACTACATCTAAAAATGTTTGAATGAATGGGTCTGATTTTTTTATTTTAAATTCGGATATAAGTTCTTCAAATCCTTCATATAATGAGATACTTAAAATCCCCGGTAATCTTATTTTAAATTTATTATTTATTATTAATTCTAAGGTTTGAAATGCATTGTTTTTGTTATTAAAAATCGAAAAATAGTCAATAGGTTTGATGTCATTTAGAAATCCACAGGTTTTAATGATTCCATTTAAATCCTTATTATCTAAAATGCAGGAGTAAATATTCACAAGGAAGTTCACTTCCTTTGATTGGTTGAGATTTAAGCTTTCATTTGAAATTACGGGTATGCCATTTTGAGTTAAAAACCCTGCAATTAATGTCAGATCTTTATTCCTTTTTGTTAAAATAGCAATATCATTTAATTGCTTTCCTCTTTTTACACAATCATTTATATTTTCACGAATTTCATTTAATGTTAAGTCGCTATAATCATCTTTTGGTAAAATCTTAATTTGAGCGTAGCCACCAGTTTTTTCAATTCCAATTTCTTGTTCATATTCAGCATAGTAAGGACCAAAGAATTCAGGAAGTTTAGTTAAAAGTTCTTTAAAGAAAAGGTTGTTAAATTCTATTATTTCTTTTTTGGACCGATAGTTACTATCAAGAGTTAATGGATTAAAGTGTCTTTTAAGGGTTTTTATCCTTTCTTGTATAATGTCATTATCTTTGAATTGAGGCGCTTCAGGAAGAAGTGCAAATTGATCTACATCTCCTCCGCGCCATCGATAAATTGCTTGCTTTGCATCACCAACTATTAAGTTCTTGTTATCATAAGCAAGCGAGTTTTCAATTAGAGGTAATAAATTTTGCCATTGTAAAATAGAAGTGTCTTGAAATTCATCTATTAAATAATTTGTGAATTTCTCTCCAATTCTTTCGTAAATAAAAGGTATCGGTTGCTCAATTACGACCTCTGCTACTTTCTTGTTAAATTCGGATATATGAATGAAGTTTTGTTCTTCCCTTATTTGATTAACTTGCTTTTCTAGCTCATTGACTAATCCAAGTTGAAAAATATTTTTGTCAACATTTATTTTTAAAATGTATGCTCCAATATTTCTAGATTTGTATTCTTCAATCTCAATAAACAAATTTTGTAATTCGGTTTGAATCTCGATCGGAATTGAGCCTTCAAAACCTTTTCCTCCCCATTCCTCGTTTTCAATATTTTCATGATATTTTGGAGTAGCACATTCTTCAAATGATTTACTACTTATTTTTCCGTTAAAATAAGCCCAAACGTTAGTTCGTGTTTTACCCTTAAGTTGATCAGGAACTAATCCTGATGATTTTAATCTTTCTTTTCCAGTTTTGAGTTTAAGACGGATAAACTCTTCGTATTGTCGAATTTCCCGTTTTAAGTTTTCTTTTATTTTAGCAAAATCCTCAAGCTTTAAATTTTGAATTTGATTCAGATGAGGAAGTGCTTCCTCGTTCATTGAAATTTTAGCAACATTCAATAAACTTGATTGAATATTCCAACTTTCATCATTTTGTGCGAGTTGTTTTATATAATTGACTAAAAATACTGTGAGTTTTTGATCCTTGCCAGTTTCAGCTAATAAGTTGTTAATGGCTTGATTTAGTAAAGATTCACTATCAAGTTCAACTTCAAAATTATAAGGTAGTTGTAAATCAAAAGAAAAACTTCTAATTATTTTCAGAATGAATTTATCAATTGTCGTTATGTTAAAATCAGAGTAATTATGAAGGATAGATTGAAGCATCCTAAAAGCCCTTTCTCTTAATTGATCTTGTTTGATATCAAGTAATTCTAATAAGTTTTCAAACATTAAAGCTTCTCCTCCTGAAATTGAATTTATTTCACAGAATGATTTAAGATACAGAGTAACCCTATCTTTCATTTCAGCTGCAGCCTTGTTGGTGAAAGTCATAGCGAGGATATTTTTATATCGCTCGGGATTATTTGAGCTTAACGCAATTGATAGATATTCTTTAACAAGAGTGTATGTTTTACCAGATCCTGCAGATGATTTGTAAACAAGAAAGTTGCCGTTGGAATTCATTCTGACTAAAATAGAAGTTAATCTTAACATTTACCCTTATTTTTGTATCTCATGAGAAATATTTTTGTGTTTTTAATAACTGTATCCTATACTCAGGTTTTTGCCTGCGATGGGTGCAATATATCCACAGGTATAGTTAATTCAGACCCCGTTAATTATTTCTCAATTAGACATAGAAACAGTTATTACAGTGGAGAAGAAATTCCGTTTATGAGACATACAGGTAATGGTGGGCAGCTTTCCGAAGAATACTTTCGGTATGACATTATTGCTAAATATTTTTTCTCTAAAAAACTGTATCTCCAATCTATTGTTTCCATTAATCAGACAGATGTTAATTCTTTAGACATAAATAGAAAGGTTAGTGGTTTTGCCGATCCAATTTTGTTCTTTGGTTATCAAGGTTTCACGATTTACAAAAAATGGCAATTTAATTATAACCTTTTCGGTGGGTTTGATATAGGGCTAGGTGAATATAATAGCTCTTTGCATCAAGAGTATTCTCCTGGAAGTAAAACTTCTGATGTAATGGTTGGGAGTGAGTTAATGGCTCGTTTCGTTAATTGGGGGATGGTTGCTAAATTAAATTATAAAAAAGGGTTTGAGAATAAATATGGATATCAATTTGGACAAGTAATAAATACAAGTATTCATTCAGGGTACTATCATGAAAGAGGGAATTTAATGTATATTCCTCTAGTTGGATTATCTTTCGAGTCGAATTTTATTGATTACAATAACGATAAATCTGTTAGGTATTCATCATCAAATGTTTTATTTGCTGACTTGGGAATGAATATAATGTTTAGTAAGAAATTAATATTAGGAGGTAAATATCAAATTACAGTTTTTAAGGATGTTCCTGGTTGGTCTAAATTGAAATTGGATGCTTTTGAACTTGAAATATCTTACATTTTAGGGGAGTGATATTTGTTTTTTAATTTTGTTAGTCAGCTTGTCTTTAATCAAAAATCACCTAATAATATTAACTAAAATTGTAAATACTTTACAACCTTTAAATGTAAGTCAGGAAGATTATTTCCCTTCCAAAATCGATATTATTAATTTTAACCAATACAATAATTTAATTTGTTCTAACCCTCAAACAAACCAAACAATAAACCTGAAAAAGTAATCATTGATACTGATTTTCAAGACAAAAATAGAGCGTTTATATGATCTTAATTCTAATATGAAAAGATATTTAAGTATTGGCAAATTATTATTTTCTTTAAACAACTTGAAAACTCTTTTGAAGTTAGCTCTTCAGTGCTTTTTTTCGTTAAGTTTTATAGTTCTAAACTAGTTAGAACTGAAAAGACAATTTTAAAATAAATTTGTTTTAGATTAAGGTTCTATTTTAATAATACCTTTTTTGTTTTAGTACCTATTTCAGTTGAGACCTGAACAAAATAATACCCTTCACTTAAATTTGAAATATTTAAAAAATTGATATTAGAATCAGTTTTTTTTACTAATCTTCCTACTTGATCAAAAACAGAAATAGAATTAAAGTATATTTTAGAATTAATATTTAAAATTCCCTTTGTAGGGTTTGGAGAAAGTGAAAAGTTTAAATCAGGGTCGTTAATTCCCCATGTTGCGTCACAAATTATACTTTCAATAAAAATTGTAGAAGATTTCCAAACTGAATCTAAGAATGTATCAACTGTTTCTCCTTGGAAATAACTTACATGTTCCTTTGAAGGGACGCTTAAAAGTTGGGATTTAATATTATTATTTTGTAGAGCATCATACATTTTTTTTCCTCCTGAAACATAAACTAAGGGAATGGAAAAAGTTCCAATATTTATAACTGATTGACCTCTCTCGTAAGGAACCACAGCATCAGCAGTATCGTGCACTAAAAAAACGGGTACTTCACTCTTTGTTATCCATTCTGTTTCTTTAAGTGCACCTGAAAAGCTTAAGACACCTGTTATATTAGATGAATATTCCATACTATTACTGTTACTATTGCCTTCCCAACCTCCGTTGGCATCAATACTCGATTGAAAATACGTAGGAATATCGTCATTATGACTAACTAAACCGACATGACAAGCCAAAATTGCACCGGAGCTAACTCCTCCAGCAAAGATGTAATTTGTGTCAATACTATAAGTATTACCTTGTTCGCTGTAATCTTGTTTAAAAAACCTTATAGCAGCCTTCATATCTCCCATTCCTTTCACTACAACATCAATTAAAAGTGCTGAATCAATAAATGCTAATTTGTCATAAAGTCTGTAATCAATTGAGGAAACTACGTAACCGCGTTGTGCAAATCCAATTGCCATATTATCTAAGTCTTCTTTTGATCCGCTAATAAATGAGCCTCCAAAGGCCAATATAATTAATGGTCTATTAATTTCAGGATCATCTTTAGGTTTAAAAATGTCCATGAATAAATTTTTATTATTTCCACCAATAGTGGTATTAGAACCAAATTGAATATCCCTTACAACACTGTAATCTAAAAAAGTAGTATCAATATACCTGCTTCCATTACATCCTGGTGCTTGAGAAAAGGAAAGTTGAAAGGTTAAAAGAGCAAGTAAAATAAAAAGAGTCTTTTTCATACTGTAAATTTATAGTTATAAAGAAACAAAACTATATTGACTAGTTTTGTTTTGTGTATAAGTGGGTTTTATTAATATTTGTTTTTTTTTGTTTAAATTCTTTCTCTCAGGAAGCACCGGATTCTTTGACAATACCAGATTATAAAAAGGAAAAGTTAAGTAAAAATCAAATTAAAGCTCTTTTCGGTTATTTAAATCAAGATGGAAATCATTCAGCAGTTACAGGTGGAGAAGGCACCGAGGAATTAAAAGTCCAATCTTCCAGAGTGGTTTACATTAGAAAAGTAAGTGATCAGCAAAAATGGATTATAAAAACTGGATTAGATAATATTTCATCTGCATCAACTGATAATATTGATTATTTCGTTTCATCAGCAAGTGAACATGATTATAGAGCTCAATTGAGAATTGGTGTTAATTTTACCGACTCAATTGATACAAATTCATTTGGTGTAAATATTAGCGCCTCTCTTGAGTCTGATTATTTAAGTCGTGGGATTGGAATTAGCCATCGTCAAAAAAATAAGTTTGGTGGTATTACCCAATTGAAAGCTGATTTTTATTGGGATGAATTAAGATGGGGGTTAATTAATGTTGAAATATTTGACTTTAAAACAATGGTTTATCCAATAGAATTAAGAGATTCCTCTTGGTTTAATATCAGTCATAGAAATACTTTCACCTTTTCAGGTAAACATAGCTTTATAACAAGTTTAAGAAGTAAATTGGGTTTGATGCTTGATGTTACAATGCAAAAAGGCGTTTTGAGTACACCTTTTCATCGGACTTATTTTTCAGATGGGTCATTAAGAGTTGAGAAATTACCCCTTCATAGACTGAAAATTCCACTCTCTATTCAGTATAATTATTTTCTTGGAGGTGGTTTGTTATTAAAAAATTATTTTCGATATTCTTGGGATTCGTTTGGTATTTCAAGTTACACTTATCGCTTGCAAACACCTATTAAGCTTAATTACTGGATTTGGGTTAAACCTTTTCTTAGACTTTATAATCAAAAAGGCGCTATATATTTTAAACCTTATGCTCAGCATAACAGTTCAAATGAATTTTATACTTCAGATTATGACTTAGGTGATTTTTGGGCCTTTAATTACGGCTTAAGTTTAAGACTAAAGAAAAAAGCAAAATGGAAAACTTTAAATGGTTTAGAGTGGTTAATTGAGAGTTACAATAGGGACGATGGCTTGAGTTTTTGGCAAACTTCTTTTTTGATTGACTTTTCTTTTTAAATTTTTATGACATAATATGGTTAAAGAAATAGTATTTATTAGGCATTCAAGTCTAGCTGTCCCTAGAGGAGTCTGCTATGGCGTTTCTGATATAGATGTATCGATGGATTTTTTGCTAGAAGCAGATAATTTAAAAAAAAACCTTCTTAGTTTTGCACCTGATCTCGTTATTAGTTCTCCTCTTCAACGTTGTGTGAAATTGTCCTTACATTTATTTGATATTGAACCTGAGATTAATTCTAATTTGAAGGAAGTTAACTATGGCGATTGGGAAGGCAAGAATTGGGGAGAAATAAATGTTAAGGATGATAATTTATGGATGTATGTTAATATAAATAATCAGCCGCCTAACGGAGAGAGTTTTGCAGAATTGCAAAAAAGAGTGACTACACAAGTTGACATTATTTTGAAAAGACCAGAGTCTAAGATAGCTGTTGTTTGTCATGGCGGAGTTATTCGGTCAATATTATCACACTTACTTAATTCACCTTTAGAAAAAACACGAAGTTTTCATATCCATTATACAGGATTTGTAAAGTTTATAAATACTGGAGAAGGTTGGAGATTGAGTCAATTAAATTCAGGAGAATTTTAAACTATTCCATAATCATGGAAGCTTGAGCAACTTTCTCAGCTACTAATTGTGCTATTTCAATTGAATTTAAAGCTTTTGGTATTGTTAAATCGTTGTCCCAATTATTGTCAATACTCTCTTTGAATAACTTTATTTCTTCTTGAATGGGATTGCTATCGTTCAGCTCAGGCTTGATGTAAAAAACTTCTTTCTCATCACCACTCGAAAGTTTAAGAGTCATTTTACCTTTTCCTTTCTTATCTCCTGAAGCCATTTTGAAAATATGGGCTTCATTATCTTCAAAATTAACATTAAGATAGGAGTTACGTTGGAATATTCTCATTTTATGCATTGGATTCAAACTGATTCGACTTGCGGTCAAGTTTGCAATACATCCATTATCAAATTCAATTCTAGCATTAGTTATGTCTGGAGTTCCATTAACCACAGCAACACCATTTGCACTGATTTTTTTAACTGGTGATTGAACAATACTTAGTATAACATCAATATCCTTAATCATTAAATTTTGAATGACAGATGTGTTTGTTAATTCTGTATTTAAAGATTGAAGCTGCTGACTTTCAATAAACATTGGTGAGTCAAATCTATCTTTTATATTTTGATAAACAGGCGTGAATTTTAAAGGGTTACCAACTTGAAGCTTAACATTAGCTTCATGAGCTAAGTTCATTAAAAAGTTCCCTCTTTCAGCATCAATTATAAATGGAAATTCAACTAAAGTGTGAATTTGACTTTTTATACAAACCTCTAAAACATCTTTCTCATTGGCGGCATTACTACTTATATAAATAGCATCTGTTGCTAATAGTATTTCATTTATTGAATTAAATCTTGCATGGTTATTAGTGAACTTTGAATCGTCCAGTGAATGGAAGCCAATAAATTGAACTTCTATCATTCCAGATATAGAAGAGCATATTTTTGGAAGCTCTTTAACTTTTGCTATGACACCTATTCTCAACATAAAAATGTTTGTACTTAGCAAATTTAACAGTACTTAACATACTTTGTTGCATGTATTTTTGGAAACAATTAACAAGCTATTTTTAAAATCGTTGTATGATTGACAGTTACAGACATAAGGGAATGCGAAAAAATATGCTTGCTGAGTTACGTCAGAAAGGTATTAAGGATGAAAACGTCCTAGAGGCAATGGACAAGGTGCCTAGGCATTGGTTTTTGGAAGAGGCTTTTTTGGAGATTGCCTATCAAAATAAGGCCTTTCCTATAGGTTGTGAACAAACGATTTCACACCCATATACGGTAGCAAAACAATCAGAGCTTTTAGGCATAAAAAAAGGTGAAAATGTTTTAGAAATAGGTTCTGGATGTGGTTATCAAACGTCTATTTTGTTCTTTTTAGGTGCTAAAGTATTCAGTATTGAAAGACAGAAGGATCTACATATTAAGACTAAAAAGTTGCTTTCTGAACTAAGGTATAGAGCTCATTTGAAATACGGTGATGGATATAAGGGTTTACCAACTTATGGACCATTTGATAAGATAATCGTTACAGCAGGAGCGCCGTTTATTCCAAATCCGTTACTTCAACAACTAAAAATAGGCGGTAGATTAGTTATTCCAGTAGGTGAAGGGAAACAAATCATGAATATTATTGACCGAGTTGGTGAGGCCGAGTTCAATAAGCAAGAACTCGGTGAGTTTGCTTTTGTACCTATGCTTGAAAAAAAAGTTTAATGAGCGATTCCCTTTAAACTTAATATTTACGCAAATTATTGAGTAAAGCTTGTTTTTTTGACGATGTATTTTAATTGTTGCAGCATATCTTTCCTGAAATAAAGTTTATTTGTAATTAAGTTGTATCAGAGTTGTCGATAATTAAAAGGGACTTGGGCACCGGTGTCCTTGTTTTTTGTAATCGAAATTCTTTTTCAAAAAAGGATAAAAAGTGACCTTTAGTTGAAATTTGTTTGGTGTGAAATTCCCTTTAGAGGTTTCTATAATTCCATTTGAAGCAACAGAACTTTTAAACTCTCCCATCTTTGAAATGGGTATAAAAGTGTAGTCAATCCCTACTCTAAAATAAAATTTTTGTGTTTTTTCTTCAAGAATATCTACACCTAAAGTCATTTCAGGATATACAAACCATGAGGTTTTAAACGTTGTGAAATACTTGTTATCTCCTACAAAGCCAATGTTTTCCTGAAAAACATTGGCAGAACTTAGGGCAACACCAAATTTAAAAAACATGTAAGAATAATTGGGTATTGGGAAATGAAGACTGGCTGGAAGACTTAGATGTAAAAACCGAAACTGACCATTGTTTTTGTCTACGTTATAGTGAAAATGATATTGCTGATATTTTAAGTCAAGAGCTAAATGGATATCATAAGTTTTGCCATACCTTTTCCAATAGTCAATACCACCTGCTAGACCATATTCGCCATGAGGTAAGTCTTTATCGTCATCAAAAATATGGCCATCTCCACCAGATGGTAGAATTGTAGAAAAAGACAAGCCAACCATTCCGATTTTTGGGTCTTTATTATTAATGCCTTGACCTAAACCGTCTTTATATAAGAGGCTCAATAAAAATAATATGATAAATAATTTTTTCAAGTTATTAACATTTCCTACAATGGAACGTTAAATTTTTTCGGGTGTTTTATGTCAAATTCAAAAGAGATAGATTTTTTATCCCCAGGAGGAATTTCTATATTCCACTCTAATATACCGGTTTCTTCTTTTAAAACCCATCCATCTCCCAGTTTATAAGATACTTTAATTTTATTGTTTTTTGAAATAGGAATCTGATCAATTATTTGAACCTTTATAAGCTTATTTCTATTGTTTTTAACAATTATATCATAGCCTCGGGATTTAGTCACCCCCATTATGTTGGAGTTGTTTACGCATTTTTCTTCCTGTTTTTTGCGCTCTACAAGAATACTTTGGTCTTGTCCAAGCGAAACGTCAAGCGTGTCGTTCAAGGATTTAGGGTTGATGAAAGATTTACCTACAAATGTTCCGTTGAAGTAAATGTGCGATTTACCTGGGATTAAAGGCAGTTTTTCCCAATTAGTTACTTGTGCTATTAAAAATACGCCGTTACTTTTTTTTAGGTACGGCATAATATTGATAGGAAGCGGGGAGTTTTTTCTTCATAATATTGATAGATTTCTCACCTGAACCCGAGTTTAAGGAAAATATAATTGGAATTTCAAATGACGAAAATGTAATATTATCAGTCATTACTTCACCTAAGGATTTTTTTACATTTAATTTAGATGCAACCCCCATAAAATCATTATTTTTGAGGTAATTGTAATTTTTTGCAGATTGAGCAAAAACTCTCCAAGGAGTAAGCTCTGGCTTGTTCCCAATTAAAACAGGATTTCCTGTTGTTATGGTTAGCTTGCAGTTTGTCCAATTTACACCAGTGTTTTGGAATACTTGAGCATTATATTCAAATTCAATAGGCTCACTAATATTGGACGCTCTCATATTGTAAAATGGAGTCCATCCACAACGATTTACATGATAGCTTAACTCAATTTTTGATTGACGATTTTGTTTTGATCTGTAAAGAATTTCAATTTCTCCAACACTCTTAGATTGCACCTTCTGGAGTTCAAATTCTTGTTTTTTTAGTTGTTCTTGTACAGTTTTAAATTTTTTTAATTGTTGTTTTGTATCTGTGATTTCACCAATTAAATCAGGCATTTTCATTTTGTAATATTGAACAAAGTCTTTTACGTCCTCAATATCTAAAGTCTCTTCATTACTTATTGATTTGTTACTTACTATTAGATTATATTCAAGGTCTAAATATGAAAGTTTATCTTTTAAATCAAGTATATCTGACTCAATAATTTTTATTTGATTTTTTATTTGAGAAAGTTTTGGTTCGTCTTTTTGAGATTTTAAATGGTTTATGTCAAACTTAATATCTAATATCTGCGCACCTTCTAATTTAGCTTGAATGGTTTGATTTTGTAAAAAAGGAGATAAGCCACTTAATTTCAATGTGTCAATGCCTGAATTAATTTTCACATTTTCAATTCTTGTGATTTCAGCTCCGTTAGAAAAAACCTTAACCAATTTTATTCTTGGTGTTATTTGAGCTATGATTGTAAAGCTCAATAATTGAGCAAAAAGTATAAGTGTAAATTTCATTTTAAATAATTACTTTGTAAAAGTTTATAATTCTAAATTTAAGGAGGTTTTAATATGAAAAAGAACATGTTAAAGGAAACTTATGAGTTTGTGGAAAACTTTTGATTTTACTCATTAAATTTGATTAATCAGATCAATAAATTAAGTTCTATAATGAATAACGAAAAACCATTAATTTTAGTAGTTAACGATGACGGGATAACGGCCCCAGGAATTCAAGCCCTTATTTCTTTTGTTAAAGATTTTGGAGAAGTTATTGTTGTTGCACCAGATAAAGCACAAAGTGGAATGGGACATGCAATTACAATAAATTCTACTTTAAGATTGAATAAGTTTGAAAATATTCTTGGTGTTGAAGCTTACAGTTGCTCTGGCACTCCTGTTGATTGCGTGAAGTTTGGAACTAAAGTTGTAGGTAAGAATCGTAAAATTGATTTAGTAGTTAGTGGAATTAATCATGGAATTAATTCATCAATAAATGTGATTTACTCAGGGACCATGTCTGCCGCTGTTGAAGGCTCTGTTGAAGGTATTCCGAGTGTAGGTTTTTCTTTAGATGACCATTCGCTTGAAGCTAACTTTTCCGTCTGTGAGAGCATAGTAAAGGATATAGTTGGAAAACTACTTCAAAATAACACCCAAGAAGGATATTGTCTTAATGTGAATATTCCTAATGTATCTAAAGAGGAAATAAAAGGAATTAAAGTCTGCCGACAGGCAAAGGCTTATTGGGATGAAAAATTTGAAGAAAGGAAAGATCCATATGGAGGGAGTTATTATTGGTTAACAGGTGAGTTTGTTTGTTTAGATAAGGGGGATGATACCGATATTTGGGCATTAAAAAACAATTATGTTTCGGTTGTTCCAACAAAGTTCGATTTAACTAATTATGATGCAATTACAGTGTTAAAAAAATGGGATGGATTTCATTAAACAAGAAAATAGTAAAAAATTAAAAGGTGTTTTGTTAGGAGCAACACTTCCTGTAATATTATTGCTTATTATTGGGCTATATGGTTATTTCGTAAGCCGCCCAATGATGTTTGATGATAAAACTAAATTTGCAATGGCTCCTTCAACTTATATAGGTGTAATATGGATTTATATTACAAGTATCAGTTATTATCACGCATTTTTTAGTCTGTCTATTAATATGGCTACTGTTTGGTTATTATCAAATAAGACTCAAAATTCTATTGCAAACGGAGTAATAATACCGACAGCAATTTATGCTGTTATTTTAGTTGCTGTAAGATTGATTTAATATGAGATATTATATTGTTGCTGGTGAGGCTTCTGGAGATTTACACGGAAGTAATTTAATGAAAGAAATAAAAAACCAAGATCCTAAAGCTAATTTTAGGTTTTTTGGTGGAGATTTAATGAAGGCAGTAGGCGGGGAACTCGTTAACCACTATAAAAAAACTGCTTTTATGGGATTTATACCAGTTATTTTAAATTTAAGAACAATCCTAAGAAATATAAAAAATTGTCAGCAAGATGTTCTTGAATTTAAACCAGATGCTTTAATACTAATTGATTATCCGGGTTTTAATCTTAAAATCGCAAAATTTGCTCATGAAAACGGAATTAAAGTTCACTATTATATATCACCTAAAATTTGGGCTTGGAAGGAGCGAAGGATCAAAGATATTAAAGCTTACGTTCATAAAATGATTACCATTCTTCCTTTTGAAACCAAATTTTATAAGGGACATGGGATGGAGGTTGATTATGTGGGGAACCCTTTATTCGATCAAATTTCTCATTTTAAGAATACCGAGTCAAAAATTGAGACATCTAAACCAATTTTAGCTGTTTTGCCAGGTAGTAGAAAAATGGAGCTAGAAAGAATGCTTCCAACTATGGCAAAGGCAGCAAAATTAATGGAAGATCGATATGATGTTTATATTGCTGCAACACCAGATTTTGAACTTGATTTTTACAAAGGTTTGATAGGTGACTTAAAAGCTAATTTTGTCGTTGGTGAAACATATAAGCTATTAAACTCAGCGGAGAGAGGTATTATAACGAGTGGAACAGCTACGTTGGAAGCAGCAATTTTTAAGGTTCCTCAGGTTATTTGCTATCATGGACCAGCTCTAATTGTTGCAGCAGCTAGAAGGTTTGTAAAAGTTAAGTACTTGGGATTGGCGAATTTAATAATGAATAAAGAAATTGTTAAAGAGTTGATACAAGAGGATATGACTCCAGAAAAGATTGAAAGAGAATTATTGAAATTTGATACTTTGGAAGGTGCTCAAAATATTGAAGATGATTATAATGAACTTTTAACAATGTTAGGCGGTGAAGGAGCCAGTAAAAGAGCTGCTGAGGTAATAATTCAAGATATAAAGGGTTAAATGAGTAAAGGAGTTTTTTTATCTATATGTTTTTTTCTCATTTCACTTATCGGATTAGGAGAAAATATATTGGTTTCAATACTTGATGGAAAAAACATAAATGCCTTTACACTAACTATCAAACGAGGATCTTATTCATTGAAGATAAATAATAAGCTTTATGCATTGCAAAAGGGCAGTATTCTAAATGTGAAATCTGGATTATATTTATCTATCGGTGATTCGGTAAAGATTAAAGCATCAAATTTTGAAATTAATGGATCCGATTATGTTAATTATTTTGAGATAAATGCTGCAGGAGAGTTTTACAGATATGATGATGATTTAAAAGTTTCGACTTTAGGTAACGGTTTTATTTTTACAAATTCTGTTGATTTAGATCATTATGTAGCGGGTGTTGTTGAAGGTGAGGCTGGTTATGGCTTGCCATTAGAGTATTATAAGCTTCAGGCTATCTTGTGCAGAACATATGCTCTTAAAAATATTAACAGGCATGGCTCAGAAGGGTTTGATTTGTGTGATAAAGTCCATTGTCAGGTTTATCATAATAAGTGTAAAAAAAATGATATTATAAAAGCCACTGCTTCTACAAGTGGACTAATTGTCGTTGATTACGGTTTGGATTTAATCAATACAACGTTTCATTCAAATTGTGGTGGTCAAACTTGTAATTCTGAAGATGTTTGGATTACACCAGTCAGTTATCTTAGATCTGTTAAAGATTCTTTTTGTCAGTCTTCTCCCCATTCTAATTGGGAAAAGGTAATTCAAAAAAAAGATTTTAAAACAGTTTTCAGCAAAAATCAACCAAATGATTCTTTAGACTTTGAATCTGACATGATTTTTTGTCAAGACACAGGAAGGTTTCCGTATAAAAATTTATTTTCAATTCGTTTAACAAAAATAAGGAGTGAGTTGAATTTAAGATCGACATATTTTTCTATTGAAGCAGACAGTACCTTTTTAACATTCTACGGTAAGGGTTTTGGTCATGGTGTAGGCTTATGCCAAGAGGGAGGTATTGAAATGTCTCGTTTGGGCTATAGTTATATTGATATTTTAAAATATTATTACACTAAAGTTTTCATTGTTAATCAGCGTGCACTTCTCTTTTTTAAAGAAGATTAAGTGAAAATTGGGCAGCTTCCTGCAGTAAGAGTTCTCATTATAATTTTGTCCTGTATACTGTCGTTTCAGTTTTTAGGAATCAGATTTTCATGCTTTTGGTTTACTTCCTTTTTGTTAATACTTTATATTCTAAACAAGGACTTAAAAGCTGTTGCTATAATATTTTTTTTGGGAGTAATTTGTTTTTTACGCTTATCTATTGATTCATCAGTTGAATTGCCTAAAAATTGTTTTAAAGTATCTAAAATTTTAAAGTCCAATTTAAATAAAAGTGTTTTCATAGCTGAGGGTGACTTTACATGTGCTTTTACCTTTGATAGATTATCGGTTCAGGATGATAATTATATGGTAGGGGATATCATTGAGAATGTTACTGATTTTAAAAGTATACCTAATCCTAAATCTCTTAAAGGATTTATTTATGCTGACTATCTTAAGGATTTAGATGTAGACTCGATTGTTTACTCAAGAAAACCTTTCAAATTAATTTTTAGAGATTCATTTAATTTAAGTTTTTGGGCCACAAAAATAAGATGGTCTGTAATTGACTATTTAAACGATTTTAAAGTCATAAAACATTCAACTAGAGGATTTACAATTGCGATTTTAACTGGTGACAAATCTTATTTATCTTTTGAGGATAAAAAGCTATTTAGGGATACGGGAATTGTTCATGTTTTGGCCATCTCAGGATTACATGTTGGAATTTTTTATTTAACCTTAAGTTTCCTTTTTTTTAAATTATTTAGATTACCTCCTAAATTAGGATTCTTTATAATTTTATCTCTTCTAATTGGTTATGCTTTTATTACTGCATTATCTCCATCGGTAGTTAGATCGGTTATTATGTTTGGACTGATACAGTTTGGGAATTCTTTTAGAAAACGACCAAATACTTTGAATATAATTTTTGCAAGTGCTGTATTAATGCTTTTTTACGAACCTGATTTAATTGTTGATATTGGATTCCAGTTAAGCTATGCTGCAGTAATTGGTATTGTTTTGGTAATTCAACATACTGAGTTCTCAGGTTTGGTAAAGTTTAAATTTTTAAGGTGGGTATGGGAGCTATTTTTGGTTAGTTCTTCTGCATTTGTTTTTACAACACCAATTTTATCTTTTCATTTCGGTCTTATTAATATGACAGGATTATGGGCCAGTATGATTATTATACCCTTTATTACTTTAATAATGTATTCAGCATTTTTAGTGCTTATTTTATTTTTTCATAAATCTAGCGCCGAATTTATTTTTAGTTTTTTAGAGGGTATACTTTCTTTTGTAACAACAGTTCTAAACGTTTTGGCTGAGTTTTTTAGCGTTAACTTTTGGAGTTTTATTTCCTTTTCAGAAATGATAGTTGCCTATCTAGTAATAATGTCGGTAATATTAAAAAACTTAAAAATATTATGCTTTATACCAGCTTTTTTATTGTTACATTTTTTGTTTCCAATTGAAAAAAAATTAAAGCTCTTAATGCGAGGAGAAATATTGGAATTACGTTTGGAAGATTATACGTACGAAATAAAAAAGGGAGAAAGACTTAAAATAAATAAAATAGAAATCAATTATAAAGAGAAAAATAGCGTTGATTTAATTGGGTTAAATTCTAGTGAAATAATTGATTTTAATGTTAATAAATATCAATTGGTAGTATTAGATTTTTAGTAAAGAATTCATATTTTTAGAAAGTGTTGTATAGGTTAGGATTTTTATTTGTTGGTATTGTATTTTATTCTTGTTCAAGCGAAAATAGTGACGCTGCTCAATTGCCTTTATTGGATGGGATTAAATCAGAGTTAGAAAAAGATTCATCAAAACTCTCACATTTCGATTTTACTAAAGACATTTCTGCTGATATATCAGCATATAAAACAATTGTCAATATTATTAGAGAGACTGGTTTAGCACAAAACTTTGTTATTCTCCCAGGAGGTGTTAAGAATGTTCAAGCTTACATAGAAAATAATGAACGTATTCTTGAATATAACCCTGGATTTATGGAAAAACTTCAAGGGGACACCAATTGGCATGGGATTTCTATTTTAGCAAGACAAATTGGACATCATTTATCTCAGCATGATTTCGAAGATGGTTTAGCCAGTATTGATGATGAGATTGAAGCCGATAAGTGTGCCGGTTTTGTGCTTTTTAGAATGGGCGCATCTCTTGACGAGGCTATAAAAGCTCTTCTTAGTTCTATGAATGAAGAGGATTCGGGAAGGGCTATATCCAAAAATTCAAGATTAGTATCCTTGTCAAAAGGCTGGAATGATGCTAAGACGCTAATGACTAATGATTCTGTGATTATTACCAACATTTCAAAGGATACAACAACTATAAAAGGTGTTGTATCTAAAAAAAGTGATGTCCTTGAACAAGGGAATAGATTTTTATTTAATGTTTACCTGGCAATAGACAAAACAATGTATTTTATTGATGATGAAAATGTGATTTTTAAAGAGGTGAAAGGGAAGTTGATTGCTATTGGTTACAAGAAGGATAGTCATAAGCCAGGGTTTAATTGGATTTTTATGAAAGGAGACAATTCCTATGGTGTTGATTTAAAAGGAAGGATGTGGGCTTACTCTACAGAAGGAATAGGAGATTGGTTAATCGTAGGTCAGGCAGTTAAATTGGGAGCAAAGTAGATATGTTTTTTAAAACTCATGTTCGGTGGGTAGAATTATTTTCAAATCGTCATTTTACAGAAAAATATGTTTTAAATGAGGTTCAACAGCTAACATTAGAAAGTAAAACTTACTTGGGTGTCAATAATAATGGACATCTTAAAGTTTTTGATGAGTTTTGTCCACATCAAAAAGCTTCATTAAAGAATGCTGTGATTGAAGATGAGGCTATTGTTTGCGCATGGCATAAGTATGCCTTTTGTTTAAAGTCAGGCAGAGACCTATCAACTGCAGGGAATTCCTTAAATATATACAAAACAAAATTACAAGAAGGAATTTGGTATATAGGAATTGAAGTTAAGTTACCATTTTGGATGGATCCTGCTTAGTTTTTGAAAACAAACTGTAATAGATACTTTAGCTGAGGTTATATTAAATAGTGTTGTTCAACCTGTCATCTATTAATTACATTTGCTTTATGAAGTGGTTTATTTCTTTTGTACTTATATTCCTAACCCTTTTTTCAAAGGGTCAGTTAAGTTGTGAATCCGCTCAGTTTTTAAGGCAATCGAATGTTAAAGTTGAAAACTGTGGACAAGAATCATGGTATAAGTTTAGAGCAAAGGGTAATCTGTTAATTTTTTTAGGAGAATTGGAACAAAAGGATAGTCTTTTTGAATATGAGATATATCCTCTTTCAGATTGTTCAAAAATTGAAAAAGGTATAGTAACTCCATTAAGGAGTGTCACTGAAATTGGTTCTGTATTGACAGATGAACTTTGGCAGAGGTTTGTAGATGAAGGGGTATGCATTTGTAATTCTTGTTTAAATAAACTTAAAGTAGATTTTACTAAGCCCTTAAAAGTCAATCAAGGTGAGTTGTATTTGTTGAAAATTTTATCCAAAGGGGCACCATTTAAATTTAATTTAAAATTTGATTCTATTGATACTTTAAATCCTGCTAAGTTTTCAATAGATTCAATTTCACTAGAAGAGGTTGAAGTTGGAATGGTTTATCAATTGAAAGAAATTTTCTTTATCCCTGGAACGCCTACATTCGTTCCTCAATCTATTCCTGAATTGAAAAAACTAGAGTCTTTTTTAAAGAATTATGAAGTTTTAAAAGTTCAGGTTAGAGGTCATGTAAATGGGCACAATAAATCTAAACCTGTTCATTATCAAAACTTATCTAATCAAAGAGCTGATGCAATTAAAAAGTTTTTAGTTGATAACGGAGTAGATGAGGACAGAGTTGATGCCAAAGGAATGTCTAATTTTCAAATGAGGTATTTGTCTCCAAAAAATGCATTTGAATCAGGAGAGAATAGAAGAGTTGAGATTGTAATAATTGCAGTGAAATGAAAGTTTTTATTTTCGTTTTAATTATACTTGGTTTTGGCGTTAGAGCTCAAACACCATGCGAACTGGCAAAAACTATATCTATTGATAGCGTAAAACATATACCTTCTTCAAAGGGTGTTATTTATTTTAAATTAAAAGAGGATTCAAGTATTCATTCTATTAATTTTATTGGAGATTTTGGGTTAATTGAAATAAATCCAAAAGAATGTGGTTCAGGTAATTTTATGAAACTTGATTCAAATGGTTTAATTATGCCGACACAAGAAATGACTATTTCAGGGGTTTGTTATTGTAAAACATGCACCCAAAGATACTCTAGAGTTAGAATAGATGAAAATACTTACATTAAAATATCAGATCTCAATTCTGTGTCAGTTACTAAAAATATAAAACAGGTAAAAGATACTCTGGCATGGTTCGAAAAGAAGTTGGAAACGGGTGACAAAATAAGATTAGACAAAATATTGTTTGTTGGGGGAGAAGCTAGGTTTCGAAATGTTAGTTATTCCAGTTTAGAAAATCTTTATAAAGTATTAATAAATAATCCTATTTTGAAGATTGAAATTCAAGGACATGTTAATGGTCCTGGAAAACGGAATACTAAAAAAAATCAAGAACTATCAGAAGCTAGAGCTAAAGCAGTTATGGATTATTTAATTAGAAAGGGAATTGATTCAATTAGGCTTTCAAGTGTTGGTTTCGGAAATACTAAAATGATTTACCCAAAAGCAAAATCTGAAAATGAAATGAGGTCTAACAGAAGGGTTGATGTATTGGTTATGTAAATGGCAAGAGGAAGTAAATACTATATTATTTATAAACCTAAGGGTTGTTTGAGTCAGTTTTCAAAAGAACATGGGAAAATTGCACTTTCAGATTTCTTTGATTTCCCAAATGATGTTTATCCAATTGGTAGATTAGACGAAGATTCGGAAGGGTTGTTGATTTTATCAAGCGATAAGTCCCTTAATGCTTTGATACTTAATCCTAACAACGGTCATTGGAGAACTTACTGGGTTCAGGTAAAAGGTCAAGTAACTAAGCAAGCGATTAAAAACCTTAAAGATGGGGTTGATATTTCGGTAAAATCAAAAATTCATAAGACAATGCCTGCTAAGGTTAAAAAAGGTTTGCCACCTAAAAACATTCCTTTACTTGATCTTAATGAAAGGAATATTTCTTGGTTAAAAATTTCTCTTCAAGAAGGGAAATTTCGTCAAGTGAGAAAAATGACAGCAAAAGTTGGTTTTCCTACATTAAGGTTAATTAGAAGTCATATTGAAAATTTAGATTTGGGAGAATTGAAACCTGGCGACTTTAAACAGCTAGGGAAGAGTGACCTGTTTAAATATTTAGGCTTTTAATTTGAGCTGAGAAATAAATTTTTCACAGTTTGAGTATAAAAAAAATAAGAACAAATAAAATATGATTTTAATAGATTATAACAAATTTATAATCTTAAAACCTTTTTAAATAAAAGGTCGTAATGTAACCAATTATTAGCCTATGACCCCATTGAGTAAAGATAAAATTGATGAAATATTAGAATTGACTGATGGGGAAAGCTCAATTCTTATTGAACTTTTTCAGTCTTTTTTAAAAGATGCTAAAGAGTTATCAGAGGGGATTAAATATGCTGCTAGTAACTCCGATTGGGAAAAACTTAAGTTTGATGTACATTCATTAAAGGGTTTGTGTGGTACTATTGGCGCTACTAAATTATTTGATGTTTGTGAAGTTTTGAATGATGATCTGAAAAATAATAATAAAACAACGGCCATAACACTTGCTGATGAAGCTTTTGTTGAGTACAAGGAGTTAGTTAAATTCATTACATCAACTTACCAAGTTTAATTATGAAGCACAAAGTTTTTTTAATTGAAGATAATCCAACTGAAGGTTTTTTATTAAGACTTGCATTAAGTAATATCAAGAATTTAGAAATGACGCACTTTAAAACTGGAGGAGAGTTGATGGCGAAAATTGATGAGTGTCCAAGTGTTGCAATAGTTGATTTAAATTTACCAGATATAAATGGTTTAGATTTAATTAGAGAAATTAAATCTAAACACGACAAGATTAAAATTATTGTCGTTTCAGCTCAACGCGATATAGATGTTATTGCTACCGTGCAATCTGAAGCAACCCCTTATTATCTAGTGAAAAGTGATAGTGTACTAAAGAACTTGAAATCAATTGTAGAAGATTTTTTATTTTCAATGGACCTTCAAGAATAAGTCTATTAGGTAAATGATTAAAAATCACTTGTGAATCAATAAAAAAAAGAAAAAGCTGCTCATTGAGCGGCTTTTTCTTAAATATAGATTTAGTGCTTCGCTAAATAGCTAGCAACACCAGCAGCGTCAGCTTTCATTGCATCTTCTCCTTCTTTCCAGTTTGCAGGACAAACTTCTCCATTCGCTTCAAAATAGTTTAATGCATCAACCATTCTTATGGCTTCGTCTACAGATCTTCCTAGTGGCAAGTCATTTACTACTTGATGACGAACAGTTCCTTCTTTATCAATTAAGAATAAACCTCTGTAAGCAACAGGGGCACCACTAAATGCAGCGTTTCCCTCTTCATCAATGTCGTATTCTCCTGCTAAAACATCGAAATTTTCAGCAATAGTTTTTGATAAATCAGCGACTAAAGGATAAGTGACTCCTTCAATTCCACCTTTGTTTTTAGGTGTGTTTAACCAAGCCCAATGAGAGAATTTTGAGTCAACAGAACAACCAACAACAATAGTGTTTTTTGATTCAAAATCTGCAAGTCTTGCTTGAAATGCATGCAGTTCAGTAGGACATACAAATGTAAAATCCAATGGGTAAAAGAAAAGAACAACGTTTTTTCCTTTGTATTGATCTAAAGAGAAATTCTCAACAAATTCTCCTCCGTTAACTACAGCATCTGCGCTGAATGACGGTGCTTTTTTTCCTACTAATACAGCCATGTTTATTTTTTAAATATTTAAATTAAGATGCAATAATACGACTATTAAAGAAAACCTAAAGCTATTAGAATATAGAAATTCACTAATATTTTCATAGCGAAAACTGATTACAGAAGTGAAAAGGCTCCTGAAATTGAAAAACCAATAACTATAGAGATGAATTTGACTAAGTTAAATTTATGATCCTCACTTATTTCAAATAGAATTGTTGTAGAAATATTTAGAAATATCCCAATAACTGTAGCCATGAAATAATGCTGGTATTCTTGGAAGAATGAAATAGAATCAGAAAGTATTAGGCCTAATGGAGCCATAATAGCAAATGTCCCAATCAATAAGAATGATTTTGTTGTTCTTCCCAAGTAATGATTTAACATACTTCCAAAAACTATTGCTATTGGAAGTTTATGAAGAATTAGACCTAAAAAAAAGTACTCTTGGAAATGATTTTCTTCTCCATTGGAATGTGAATGCCCCGAAGTTAAAGGTGTAGCCTCAAATAATGCATGAAGAAACAATCCAATTACTGCAGAAGTTTTAAATTTTAAATTATGTCTTTTATCGTAATGTCCGTGATCGATTCCTTGGGTTAAAAATTCTAAAATTAATTGAATTGAAAAACCAACAAGAATAAATAAGCCATAAGAGGCTTTATATTCAATAAATAAGTCGGGTATGAAATGAAGTATAGTAAGTCCGAAAAGAAAAGCACCGGAAAAAGAAAGTAGAATTTTCAGTGATTTTTCTTTTTTAAGATTGAAAAACAAAAATGCACTACCAGCGATAAAGGTAATAGAGAATAAAGATATTATTAAGATTAAACTATCCAATTTTTTTGGCGATTATAATAAGTCTTTCAGAGTTTTCGTTAAAATCGTCCAAATTGTAGTTTCCAAAGGTATGTGTTATTTTTAAATTTTCTTGAATTAAATAGTTAATAAAATCTTCTAAACTTAAAAGTTTTACTGATTCATGGAAAGTTTGGGTTTTTCCCATGTCTTCAAAACAAATAGTTTTTATAAT
>MDSY01036070.1_pt1 | contig 31676 bp, 29 predicted proteins | sample 811131 | NCBI WGS metagenome assembly MDSY01 (sample SAMN05326643, study PRJNA326480) | marine metagenome | isolation source: seawater | place: Atlantic Ocean: South West | collected 2010 | reverse complement strand
ATTTCTCTTCCTCTAAATCGGACGCTTATTTTAGTCTTATCTCCGTCAAGAATAAAGCTTTTAATCTTTTTTAATTTTATATTATAGTCGCCAGTATCTGTAGATGGTCTAAATTTAATTTCTTTTGTTGTATTCCTTTTAACTTTAACTTTTGATGATGATAGACTTTTCTTTTTATCAAATACATGCTTTCCATAATCAAGTAATTTACAAACTACAGGAGATGCATCTGAGGGAGAAACTTGAACCAAATCAAGAGATGCTTGCTTAGCTGATTCTAAAGCTACTGTGAGAGCTACTAGACCCTGTTTATCACCATTTGAACCAATAAGCATAACTTCGCTAGCCCTAATTTTTTCATTGATAGGGGTAATATTTTTTTTCTGAGTAGCTATAAGAATACCTATAAAGAGTAATTAGTAAGATGTTTGAACATTAATTTAACAAAGTATTATTTGAAACTTGTTTATAAGACATTTTTATCATAATTTGGAAGTGATTCTATACTAATTAATTTTTTTGGCAATTGCTCATTTAAAATGATTAAGGCTGTAACAAATAACAATCCCAGTTATTATCAACCTTTTCATAGACTTCTCTTTTATTTATCCTAAATTTATGAGCTTTCCAAAATTCAAAATAAACTGGTTTAATCTCATACCCACCCCAATATATAGGTCTTTTAGAAAGGTTGCCCTCATCAAGAGTAAATTGATAATTCTTAACAACATCTTTGTAGTTATTTACTCTCATAGACTGCTTAGAGGAAATTGCAAGAGCATTCTTACTATCATCCCTTCCATGGAAATGACTATCCGAGAAATCATTACTGCACTGACTTATATGACCCCTCATTCTTATTTGTATATCCAGCACATTCCAGTAAATAACTGCAGAAACCATTGAATCTTTATATTCATTAAATTGAGATGCTTTATTGCTTTGATAATTTGAAAAGAAGATTAAGGAGTCATTAGTGACATACTTTAGATTTACATACCTTGCGTCAGCATATTCCATATTTTTTCCAATGCTTGAAATAACAATAGCTTCAACAGAACTTTGTTTTTTTTCTAATGCATTAAGGTAATGCTCTTTAAGAATTCTGAATGGCTTTTCAGGAGAAGTAGGTTCACTAAAATTTATCATTGTGCTATCTAGATTGAACTGCTTTGTTCATTCCTGGGGGAGGAGTTGGCATTAATGGTATCTCCCTTTTCGACAATTCAATAAGATATTTACTGCCTTCATGTCTTTTAATAATTTTTGATATTAAGTCAAGAGCCTGCTTTTTTGAAATAATAGCTAGTATAGTTAGAAATATCAGTTGTAAGTCTAATATAAAATTCCTTTTTTCGATATAAAAAAGTCCAAGGTAACTTTTTCCTGGTCTAATTAATTGATTGTAATCAAGATCTGGATCAATTGAACCATTTAAAATATCGCCTTCATCAGAGAAAATTATAGAGGAAAAATCTGTAATTCCAGGTCTAACTTGAAGCAATTTTAATTCTTCTTTTGAGTAAAGAGATACCTCATCTATTACATTTGGCCTAGGACCAACAAGAGACATTTGACCAATAAATACATTAATTAATTGTGACAACTCATCTAATTTAAACTTTCTAATAAATTTACCTATATATGTAATTCTCATATCGTCATTTGATGTAGACTGAACGCCGGTATTATCTGCGTTTACTATCATTGATCTAATTTTAATCATCTTGAATGGTTTCATATCTTTGCCAACCCTATCAGCAACGTAAAAAGGATTATTCCAATCCTGTATCCAAACAAGAAAAAGAACAGGTATGAATATTGGAATTAATACCAACATACCAAAACATGAAAAAAAAATATCAAAAAATCTTTTCATTATCCTAGATTTACAATAATTTTATTAACGATATCAGAGACCTTTGGATAATAAGCATTTTCTAACACTCTTGAAGTTGGAGCTGGACAATCGGGCAGTGTTAGTCGTAAAGGTTTAGAATTTAAAGTATTTTCAGGTATGCTTTCAACTACTGCTGTTATTACTTCTGCTGCGAAACCAGCTGTTTTAGTTCCACCATCAATAACAATTAAATTCTTAGTCTTTAGAACAGAGTTTATAATATTTTTATTATTAAGGGGGCTTAAGACTCTTAAGTCTACAACATCTGAGGAGATACCATGGTCAGATTTAAGAAGATTTGCTGCATCAACTGCGAGTTTTGTTGAATAACTTGAACCGACTATAGTAATGTCAGTGCCTTCAGATATCACTTTAGGTTCTATACTAGATAATTTCATTTCATTAATTGGCTTGAGTTCATCTTCCTCTTTGTACAACCAGCTATCATCAATAAAAATAACCGGATCTTTGCATAATACTGAAGCTATTAATAAATCTCGAGCATCTTCAACAGAATATGGCATAACAACTCTTAAGCCAGGAATATGTGCAAACCAAGAATGCAATGACTGCGAATGTTGAGCACCCTGTTCTCCTCCTCTATTTATAATACACCTAACTGTTAAACCAGGATTAGAGCTTCCGCCGGTCATATGAGCCCATTTAGCAGCTTGGTTTACAACAGGATCCATAGCGTACAGCATAAAGTCTATTCTAGGATGAACAACAACGGGTTTTGAACCACACAAAGAAGCCCCAACTGCCAGACCAGTAACAGCAGCTTCAGATACAGGGGTGTCTATTATTCTATGTTCGCCATACTTTTTGTCTAAGTCTGTCATAGTATTCCCTACATACCAAGGACTCCATAGGCCTTGACCAATAATAAAGCATTCAGGGTAATTTTCTAATAAGTATTCAAAAGCTGATCTAATTGCCGTTCCATATGAATGCTTAATCATGATTGTAATAAGCTCTAGTTTTTAATTTGTTAAGTTCAGGATAAGGATCATCTAGTGCTTTATTCCAAGAATCCTCAATCAAAGCACTAATAGTATCTTCAACTTCAAGAATGCCATCATGACTGATAAGGCTTTTCTCTAAAAGCGAATTAGTTAGTCTTAAAATTGGGTCTCTTTTCATCCAGTTATCTAAATCTTTTTCAGATCTATTTACGCCCACATCAACATCTTTTCTCCAATCTACATGACCATAATGCCTGTAAGTAATTGCTTCAATAAATTTTGGCCCTTCCCCTTCTCTTATTTTATCAATCAAATATTTGGATGAATTGAATACTTCAGCACAATCATTTCCATCAACAACTGCAAACTCTATATTGTTTGCAAAAGCAAATCTTGAAGTTCCCGAATTTGGCTGTCTTAAAGAGATATGCATATGACTAGAAAAAAGATTATTTTCAACAACAAACAAGGTAGGAGTGTTTAATACTTTTGCTAAATTTAGTGACTCATGCACAATACCCTCTTCGATAGCTCCATCTCCTAAATAAGCAACACCTATATCTGAAGAACCTCTATATTTAGCATCAAATGAAGCTCCCACTGCAAGAGGAACAGTGCCTGATACAATGGGTACTGAGCCAATAAAACCTGAATCAGTATTAGTTAGGTGCATGGAGCCACCCATACCCTTAGATAAGCCGGTATTTTTTCCTAGCACCTCGGCAAACAAACCATATACAGTAGGCTCAAGGGCTAGTATGTGACTATGAGACCTATGAGCACCAAAAACCCGATCATTTTTTGTTAGATTTGCTGATATTGCAACTGGTATTGCTTCTTGACCTGCTGCCAAATGAACTGGACCCCCAATGGCGCCATGTTCTTTTTCCTTAGCTAGCTTTTCTTCTACTCTTCTTATTAAGATCATTGAGAAGAGGAAATCTAAAAGCCGATCTGGAGATTGATCAGTAATATCAATATTATTTTGATAATTCTTTGGCTCTACTAATAAAGCCATGACTTCATTAAGCTTATCTATAGAATTCATGTATCTGGTCAATAACATATTGAACTTGATTATCTGTAATGCCCATATTCATAGGAAGCATCAAACATTCATCGAAAAATAAATCAGTTTTAATCAAAATATCATCAAAACCAAGCTCTTTAAACTGATGAACTGGTGTTCCAGCCCATTGAATTATTGTTGAAATGCCCTTATCTGATAAGAAATTTTTTAACTCATCTCTTGATTTGGCTCTCAGTTCATAATTTTGATATACATCAAAATTATCTCCATTACCTGGACTAACTGGGAGACTTAATTGATCTAATGCGTTAAGGCCTTTCTCATACATTTGGGCAATCTCTCTTCTTCTTTTTATATCCGTATCGTAAGTTTTCAGCTTGTGATGAAGTATTGCAGCTTGAAGGTTATCAAGTCTTGAATTTAAACCCCATGCCACGACATCACCATTTGCATTTCTTCCATGATCTCTTAATAAAGATATCTTTTCTGCAACCTCTGAGTCATTTGTCATTATCAAACCTCCGTCTCCAAAACAGCCAAGCACTTTCGCAGGATAAAAACTAATAGTGCCAAATGAACCAAATGCCCCAGCAGAAATGCCTTTATACTTTGCCCCAAAACCCTGAGCAGCATCCTCAACAACCAGAAGGTTATGTTTGTTAGCAATCATATTGATTCTATCCATATCACAGACCCTGCCATTGATATGAACAGGCATAATTGCTTTTGTAGATTCTGTAATTCTATGTTCTATGTCATCAACATCCATCATGCCGTCATTACCACATTCACATAAAACAACCTTAGCACCAACAAGATGAATTGAAGCAGCAGATGCTATGTAGGTATGGGATGGAACAATGACCTCATCCCCCTCACCAATACCCATAGCTTTTAGACCAATTATTAGCGCATCTGTTCCATTGGCTAAACCAAAAGCATGCTTTACATTAAGAAATTTTTGACATGCAACTTCAAAGTCTTCAAGATCTTTTTGAAGAATATAAGCCCCTCTCGAACAAACATCATCAAAGATTTCTAAGTAGTTTTCTCTATCATCGAGATATAATTTTTGATATGGAAAGAAAGGAATATTCACTATTTAATACCGTAAGTTAAAAATAATACATTTTATCTTAAAATAACATATTTTAAAGTTATTATTTCTTAATGTTTTTGGCTGGGTTTCCAACCATTACTGAGCCAGGATCAGTTGACTTCAAAACTGTTGCTCCCAAGCCGACAATTGTTTGTTCACCAATATTAACTTTTTGCATAATTGCAGAATTAGGCCCAATCCATGACTCTTTTCCAAGCACAACACTTCCACTTACTTCGGCACAAGCAGCAAGAAGAGAGCCTTCCTTGACATGACAATTATGACCAATATGTACATGATCATCAGTATGAACATAATCTTCAATAATTGTAGGCTCGATAGAGCCAGAATCCACAGTAGTATTGCTAGCAATATGACAATTTTTACCAATAATTACACCACCATAATGTGGCAATTGATAGGGCCTTCCACCAAATGATATTACTTCTCTCTTTTTATTGTTATCTCTTTCTAAAGCAAAGCCCATTGCTCCAATAGTAGTATTTGAACCAATAATAGAACCTTTACCAATCTGAACATTCTGTATTAAATTAGCTCCAGGCAACAAAGTGACTTCATTATCTAAGACACAGTTGGGCCCAACATAACTAAAAGGAAGAATATTCACATTTTCTCCAATTTTTGCATCAGGACTTACATATGCTCTTTCAGAAATACCGCAACCTAGTGAGCCTTTATTATATGGTGAGCTTGGTTGATGTATTGTTTTTTGAAGACATCTAATATACTCAAACTTTGGGTTTATTGATTCTATAATTATATTTTTATCTTTATCAAGCTCTGAAAGATCGCAATCTTTTGGAATAAAAATAATATTTTGAGAAGTATCATTAATTTTATTAATAACCTCATTAGTAAGATCTAATACAAATAACAATGAATTTTTTTTTATATTGAATGGGTTTGATACAAAATTTATTTCGAAAGAAACTTTTAAGTTATATGTATCTTCAAACTTCTGTTTATTAAAAAGCAATTTAGGTGGTCCATTTTTTGACATAGGCTGCCTCCGCATATTTGCAATTTAGATTAAATCCCCAATACTTATCTCTTCCAATTATAGCCTCTTGCCAATCATCACCATATTTTTTAATTTGCGACTCATAACACATAATTGATTCAGTTTTCACTTGGATAAAATCTGTTATGTCAGAAAAATAATTTAGCTTAGTAGCATTAATTCCACCTGGAATAGCTTGATTGTTAAAAATAATAGAGAAATTATTCTTTCTGCCACATGACATGATGCATTTAGCAACATTGGTATGATCATTATGACTGTCATTTGGGTTAGTAGTAAAAACCATCTCAGGTTTTTCTATGCTAATTAATTTATCTATCTCTTGGATATAGACTCTAGAGTAAGAAAAATCTTCTTGTCTTATGTTCATTGAAGTGTAATTCACACCAAGAATAGATGCTGCAGCCCTTCCTTCAGATTCCCGTTTTAGATTATCAGCACCAGTCCCGGTTTGAGTTACTATGACATTCAACACCTCAGCACCATTATTTGAAAGTTTTGCCAAAGTGCCTCCTATCTGAGGCTCAATATCGTCGGGATGTGCTCCAAATGCTAAAATTTTCATTATTAATTGTACCTCACTAACTAAATTTTATAATTATTTATTATCCAATGGGCTTTTTCTAAACAAAATTTTGGTTATGCCAATCAATATTCCTAGACCATGCAAAAAATGATAAGTAAAAAAGCAAACAGGCAGTATGAAGAGAAGAAAAACATTTGAAGTTTTAAATACAGATGAGATCGATGAAAATAATGCTATCAAAAAATATAGACCAATAACGCTTAAAAAAATAATATTTATATGAGAATTTAAAGGGCTTAAAATAATCCCGCCAAAGATACCTAAGACAAAAAAAAGTGTAATCGAATGTCTTATTGAAAAAGAATTTGGGTTTAGTTTCCACATATAAGCATTATAGGGAGCATCAACAAAAAATATTTTTTTTAGGTGACTCCATAAGTTCATTGAGTAGTAAATTCCTTTTATTTGGGGATTTAGAATAATTTTTCCTCCTGAAGATAAAATTCTACTATTAAATTCATAATCCTGAGCTCTTTCAAGTTTCTCATTAAAGTTACCAATTTTTTTGAAGATATTTTTTTTAAAAAATCCGTAAGGTACTGTATCTACAGAACATTCTTTTAAATCTGATGTGGTTCGAAATGTAGAATTACCAACTGCGAATGGATGTGACATCAGAATCTGAGTAAGTGATGAGCTAAAAGAATCTGTTTTTGCTTTTATCTCTAAGAAGCCACCAACATTATCAGCATTATTTCTTATGGATGTCTCAACACATTTGGTTAAATAGTCTTTTTGAAAAATGTTACCAGCATCTAACCTCAATAAGTATTCGCCATCACCACGATCGATTGCCAAATTTAAAGCTGAAGCAGCTATTTTTTTTTTGTTATGGATTAGGGTTATATTATCGTAATTATCTGTATAGTGTTTAACTAACTCCAGTGATTTATCGTTTGATCCGCCATCAATCACAAATATTTTGATGTCATATTTTTCAGGATTATCAAAATTTAAAACAGAGTTTAAGCAATCTTGTATCGAATCTTCTTCATTGAAGATTGGTATTGCGATATCAATTTTTATCATAATCTTTCTTTAATTAAGCTTTAATAATTTTATTAGACTTATCTAGATACACTCCTCTTGTATCAACAATTATTTTTGAGTGATTGAGAATCATTTTATAGTCAAAAACATCATGGTCTGTAGCAATAATAACTAAATCATAATTACTTAATGTTTTAGGGTTTATGTCTTGGCTTATGCTATCAAATTTATATTTCCTCATTTTAGGGAACTTTTTGATATACGGGTCAGAAAAGTCTACAGTCACGCCTTGATTTATCAATTGAGAATAAAGTTCTACAGCAGGTGATTCTCTAACATCATCAATATTTTTCTTATAAGCAAGGCCACATATTAAAATTTTAGATTTTTGCATGTCTTTATTAGCGTTTGCTAAAGCCTTTTCAACCTTTGATATTACCCAATTAGGCATATTTGTATTAACTTCTCCTGCTAATTCAATGAACCTTGTATCTACGCCACTTTTTTTTGCTTTCCATGTGAGATAAAAAGGGTCGATTGGGATGCAATGTCCCCCAAGGCCTGGTCCAGGATAAAATGGTGTAAACCCAAATGGTTTCGTAGATGCGCCTGAAATAACTTCATGGATATCAATATCCATGGCATCAGCCACAATCTTCATTTCATTAATTAAACCAATATTTACTGCTCTGTAGATATTTTCTAAAAGCTTTGTCATTTCAGCTGTTCTCAATGAGCTCATAGGAACTACTTTGTCAACAACTGAATCATATAAGGCTATTGCTACATCTAAACAGTTAGAGCTATAACCTGAGACAATTTTAGGAATATTTTTTGGGTTGAAATTAGGATTTCCAGGATCTTCTCTTTCAGGCGAATAGCATAGAAAAAAGTCCTCACCTATTTGAAGACCCATTTTTTGTATTATGGGGTAAAGCTCCTCTTCTGAGGTTCCTGGATAAGTGGTGCTTTCTAATGAGATTAGCTGACCCTTTTTTAGATAAGGCTTAATGGCTTCCATTGAATTGATGATATAACTTAAATCTGGTGAATTATCATCTGTTAAAGGAGTAGGAAGACAAAGAATTATTGCATCGACATCAGAAATTTTTTTTAGGTCAGTTGAAGACTCGAATCCATTTGTGATAGCTTCCCTTATTTCTCTTGATTCGATATGTTTAATTGGGCTTTGACCTTTATTGAGGCTTGCCACCCTCTCTGAATCAATATCAAAACCTATAACTTTATACCCTTCTGCAGAAAACCTGAGAAATAATGGAATACCCACATAGCCCATCCCAATAATTCCAATAACAGATGTTTTATCATGAATTTTTTTAAGTAGGTGATTTTTCATAGAATTTACGAATGATAACTAGGCTTTATTATAATACTTATTGTTATAAAAAATACTTAACTGCATTAAAAAAACTCATCTCAGTGGTTTAAATTATTTAAAAAATTGTTCATTTTTTTTGATTCATTTTCTAAGCTATAGTAACTAAGGTTTTCTTTTGCTAATTTTTGATATTGTTCAACACTTTTTGGATTTTTAGAGAGATTTTCGATAATCTTTATAATATCATCAAATGAATTATAGTAAATCGAACATGATTCTAATTGAGGCTCTGGCTTATACCAAATAGGATATATTGCTGGAATACCTTTCTTAATTGACTCAACTGTTACACTAGTTAATTCGCCTTTGCCATAGTATGCTTCGAGAACAGGTGCAATTATAAAATCAGCAGTTTCTGAATTTAAAGTATATTCTTCTTCAGGAATCCAGCCCGAAAAATACTTTATCGGGTAACCTAAATTAGAGAGATTTTCCATTTTTGTAAGAATTTTATTACCATAATCACCTTTTGGATTACTTAAAACTACAAGTTTATTTTTAAGTAAACCTTTTTTCCAAATATTCTCAAAAATATTTAAAAGGCTATCAAAGTCTCTTGAAGTATCAGAGATAGAACCAGTAACGAGAAAATTAATATTATTATCTTTTTTTATATAGCTTCTTCCTTCATACAACGAGAATGGCATTTTATGAATATGTTCTTGGTAGTTATTATCTAATGCAAGATCATTAGCCTGCTGGGTATGAACTATTATACCTTTAAGGCGTTTAATAATTTTAGGTAGCAAGAATACAGTAAAATTATGATGCAATATTCTTCTGATGCCCTTGAGACCAAATACTTTATATCGACTTCCAAAGAATTCTGAAATTCTTCCTGCTCCTGCGATTGTAGGTATATTAAATTTAATTAAGAAAAAGAATAAAATTCGATAGCCTTGCACAGAATTTAAAATTACTAGCTCATTCTCTAATTCTATTTTTGGCTTAATTCTTCTTAAAAACATAAAATCAGACTCATATGTATTTGATATATGAAATGTTACATTTTTAGGATTACTTTGAAATAAAGGCTCTCCTTCTTTATATATTTTATTGCTTAAATATATATCAATATGGCAGCCAGACCTTTGTAAAACAGAGGAAAGTGTTTTGACAAAAACATGATGAGAGTATATTTCTATAATTGCTATTCTTTTCATTTTATTTGTATTCAAAATCAAATACAGAAATTCCAGATCGATAAGAAAAACTATTGATATAAGTGATGTCCTCTCTAAATCTTGGGTGCAATGCAATATTGGTTGGAAATTCTTTATATGCAGGTTCTAAACAATCTATCTTATATAAATTCAATTTATTTTTGTTTTCATGAATTTGAAAATTGGCAAGCCTGTAATGAAGTGTCTTATCATCTATATACCCTGCATTTATTGCACCTGACTCCATGAACTCTGATCGAAGTTGAGAACAATTTAACCATCCATTTCTATCTAACACATTTGATTTATATAAATTAAGAAATTTATTTCCAAAACTATCATGAGTACTTGATGTTATCCAATATGATTTATCAGAGCTTTGAAATAAGTAACAACTTTCACTAGTTACTTCGGATTGTGGGGTGCAAAGATATGACCAATCATTAGGAAAGGAGTTGCAGATATAAATCTCAATACTTCTTTCTTTGTCATTGATGATTAATGCGTGCAAATGATTGTTAGCTTCAAAAATAAAAGGGTTTTTATGATTAATGCCACCTATCAAAATTTTTCCAAGGTTTTTAGAGCTTTTATCAAATAATTGATATAAGCGTATTTGATTTTCATCTTTTATTTTTTCATAACTATTTACCATACAATAATTAGAACCATTAAATTTGAAAGGTGATGGATTAGATAGCTTGACACCTGCCTTTGGCGTTATGCTAGATGCTTTCCATAGGCTAATTTTTTTCCAGTCATTATTTACTATAAAGCCGATACCACTTTTGTTGTCGCCAGCAATAAAGCCTGTTATTTTTTTTATAGCAATTTTAGATAAGTTTTTAATAGACCTTAAGCTATAGAAAAATATAATTTTTATAGATGGCATTTTATAAAGCCTGCTTGAGTAAGGAGCTTTATCCAAGGTATCAGGTAGTTTTCTTGTATTAGATAATTGCTCTAAAAAATTTAGCATGCTTAAATTTCCTTTTAAATGAAGATTCCTTGCATTAATAGAGTGAAATTTACTAGTTTTTATATCACCCTTGACAAAAACATCTCCATTATCTAATTCACTTGAAAGTTTTTGAATTATAAAACTCGTGTAAGGTTCTTTGTAATAAGTTTCATAAAATGCTGAAGGCGATCCTCTATAAAAATCATTATCGCCATGATGAAATGAAATAACTCCATATGGACAAATTGATAGAACCTCACCTCTTAGAATCTTTTCACCACATCTTATTAGCAAATCTAAATCAAGGCTTTCTATTTTTTCTATTTCAGAGCTTGCAAAACTGTTAACCAAACCTGATTTAGATATTGATGTAGTTATTTCTAATTTTTCAGAGTATTTATATTTGTCTATTGATACATCTTTTAAGGGCTTGCCAAAGAAAATTCGTGATTCAATGCTATGAATTCTTGCTGCAATAAATTTAGTAAGATAAAAAAATATTTTTTTATTTTTAATAATCCATGAAATTCTTTTAAAGATACTATTCTTAGTATCAAAACCCCAATTATTATATTTTGTAATTAAGAAATATTTTAAGTCAATATCTTTTGATGCATATAATTTATCTATAAGATCAGCATTGATATGGGAAACATGGCCACCATCTAATAAAATACCTATTTTAAGTTTCTTAGAATGCATGTTTTAATTTTAAAATGATTTTCATTTGTTAGGAGTGTAAATTGATAGTACAAAAAATAATACCAATGGGAAAAAGATATAGACTTGAACAATTGCATTTGTTGTCATTGCCATTATAAGAAGAGCTATAATTGAAAAACTAACTGAAGATGAAATAGGATGCTTTATTCTAAAGAAGCTTAAAATATAAAACCATAACGACACTATTGCTAAAAAACCAAAAATACCATAATTGATAATACTTTCTATATAATAATTATGTACATCTCTTCCAGCATAAGCAGTTGCAGCATAATAATCTAAGGTTTGGGGCATATTATTGTGACCATATCCAAATATTGGATTGTTATCAATAATAGAAATACCGGCTGACCATATATCATATCTACCACCAAACATAGCGGATATATCAAAATTATTAAGTCTAGCAAATAATATATTTGTATATTCATAAAAATAGATAATTGGCGTTATAACCCCTATAAGGACTAGTATTAAGTATTTTTTATAGCTCTTAACCAAAGATTTTATATAAAAAATAGAGACAAGAAAAAGAACTATTAATGCGCCCCCAAGGCCGCTTCTGCTTAAAGTTAATACAATTGAAATAAATATTATTAATGCTAGAAATAGGTATTTCTTGTTTTTAGAAAAAATAAAAAAAATTGTTGACATTGAAAATCCTAGAATCAGAAAACCTGCATAAGCATTTGGATTACCATAAAAACTTCCCGCCCTGACAAAATTAATATAATCTTTTCCTCCAAGTGGGTCTAATAAACTATTTTCAAATATATAATTATAAGAAATCATTGGCCAAATAATTGAATCAAGATCAATCTGAAAGAAAAGCATAGCTGCAAGTTGACTAAACTGATAAAAACAAGAAATTAGAACAAAAACAAAAAAATAATTAATTAGCTCATACTTATCTCTTATTTGATCTTCAAATATAAATATAATCATGGAAATTAAAAGAAGAGTACTAAACGACTCATATAGGATGCCTTTTAAGAATTGAGAAATAAACACGTCACTCAAATTTGTACCAAAATATAGTGCAGGAAGTAAGCTAAGCAATTTAACAAAGAATATCATGCTCATTATTAATATAAGGTTCTTAGCAACTTTATTTATCACTATTATTTTTTTTTCATAAGCTATTGTATAAATAAAGAGTATTAAAAATATTAGTCCAAATATCTGAAAGGGGGAAATCATAATACCTATATTTATTTGCCATAGCGGAAGTAGCATTGAAAAAAATGTTATGTAAAAAAATATTTTTGTGATATTTATGGAATTTTGCATTGATTTAAGATTTAACCAAAGAAAATATTTTTTTATTTGAATAAAGTCCAAATAAAAAACAAATAGTATTTATAAACCCAAATATCTTGTAAAAAATAAAGATTCTTTTTGGTAACAGTAAGGACTTATGAAACCACACATAAATACTTTTTTGCTTTGAAAAATTTACTAGCTTATTAATTACAGCTATTTCTGCTAATTCTATATCTTGAGATAAGATGTTTTTCAATTCACTTAAGATTATCCTTTTATCTGAGAGTAGATTCTTAATAAGAAATCTGTAAATATATTCATCACTTATAAAAAAATAATAGTGATTATTGGAAGAGTATTTTTTAAGTATCTGCTGATATATTTTTAATCTCGCCTTTAAGTCATTTAAGTAAATTGAAGATTGATTTAATTGATCCGATTTACTTTTAGAAATAATTTTTCTCCACTGAAATATCTCCTCAGAAATAACAAATAATTTCTTATTATCTAATAATGCCTCAAATATAAAGTACATGTCTTCTGCCATACCAACTTGAGAGCTATAGCCAATTGATTTTTCTATATCTGCTCTGCAACAAAATGTACTTGGATGAAAAATCCATAGCGGAAGCATATCAGCACAAAAAACATGTAAAGCAATTTTAAAGTCTTGAAGGTTTATTTGAATATCTTTAGGTGAAACATATTTAGATAATCTTTCACTATTTTCATTCATTGTGGAGTAACCAAAAGTATAAATATCATAGTTGGGGTTATCTATAATTTTCTTAAACAATATAGTCAAAGAATCAGGGTTGAATTTATCATCATCACCAATAAGAATATTGAATTGCCCTTTTGCTTTCGAAACTAAAAAATTTTTATTACCAACCTCGCCAATATTTTTTTCCTGAGAAAAAAAACTAACCCTATTATCTTCCTCAAAAACTTTGATTAATTCTTTTATTTCATTCGTTTTTGGGGAACAATCATCTGAAATAATTATTTCAAAATTTTTAAATTTCCCATTTAAGATACTGTTGATAAGCTCGCTAATATATTCTGGCCTATTATATGAAGGAATTAGTACTGAAAAAAATGGAATCATATTTTATAGTTATATTTTTCAAGAATTTCCTCTTCAGTAAATCTAAACTCATCACTTTCATTATGTTTTTGGCTTAAGTAATATATTAATAATGATTTTTCATCGAAGTTCTTATAGCAATGTATTTGGGTTGGAAGAATATGAAGTGTAGATGGTTCTTTTGAGTCTAAAATGTATTCATTTATAGTTCCGTTTTGCTCAATTACTCCGACCTTTACCTTGCCAAGAACAACAGTAAATTTATCATACTGTAATTCATGCATATGCCATCCACTAAATTGATTCGGCTCAATTGCACTAACCGTGACCTGGCCTTCAAGTTCATCATATAGATCAAAGAATCTGCTAGCTCTGTCATCATTATAAAATTCTAATTTTTTTAAACTCATAACTTGTATCTCAAATATTTTTTATAGGGTTATATGAATATATTGAGTCAAGTAGCCCTATTTACATTATTAATCTTCTTTACAGACTATTCTGGGCTCAGGCACTGGAACTATAAATTTTCTTTTTCCACTTTTAAACTCCTTAGAGTTCTTAAAGACTTCTAAAAAATTCCAAGATAATAGGAAATAATAATCTGGCTCTTCCACAGACATTTCATCTACGACTTTTACATCAACCCCAGGAATATATTTACCTATTTTTTCTTTATTTACTTCTACTGCCAAAGGAGTTATTGAAGAATCAATATTACAATAGTTCATCATAACAGTTCCTTTTACAGGAGCTCCATAGGCATAGATAGTATTTCCTTTTGAAACAAGATCTTTCAACATGTTATGAATGGAGGATCGTAATTCTTTAACTCTTTCTGCAAACAAAACATACGTCTCTTTTTCATGAAACTTACTTTCTCTTTCTTTTAGGATGGCGTCTTTAACATTTTTAGATATTTCTTTCGATGAAGTGTGACTAATAAAGGCAATAAATGAACCGCCATGAACATCGGCAAAATCAACATCAAATACTTCTAAACCAAATTTATTCAAAAGAAAATTAAGGTTTTCTATTCTGTAATAAAGTAAATGCTCATGATAAATGATATCAAATTCGTTGTTATTAATGAGGTTTGGAAGATAAGTTCCTTGAACAATAAAAGTTCCATTATCAGATAATAAATTTTTAATTCCTTTTACTATGTCATGAAGCTCTTCAACATGATAGAAGACATTCGCAGCAGAGATAATGTCAGCTTTACCATGGTCAGCAATGATTGTATTAGCGACCTCATTATTGAAAAAATCAATTAAAGTTGGTATACCAGAGTTTATTGCTTTGTTGCTAATATTTTTGCAAGGCTCCACGCCTAGAACTTTTAAACCCTTTTTTTTGTATGTTTGTAACAATGTGCCATCATTACTACCAATATCAACTACAAAATTTTCATCATTAGTTAAGTTTTTACAAGCCTTATCTGCAACTGATTGAAAATGCGACAACATGCTAGCATTCGCACCTGAAAGATAGGTATGCTCTTCGTACATAACTTCTTTAGAAACATTATGTTTTATCTGGAATGTTGTACATTCATTACAAAAAACACCAATTAGTGGGTATTTATCAGCATAACCGGGAGTTCTTCTAAAGTCGTTTCCCCAAGGCTGATTTCCTAAATCAAGAACATCATCTAAATTGGTACTCCCACAAACTCTGCAACAATTTATTTCCATATTTCTTTTTAATTAGTTTTATTTAAAAATTTATTATAAATGGTTTTAACAGCAAAAGATTTAAAAAATATTAAGCATATTAAATAAATTACTATAAATGCGATTATATAAACAATTAAGGCATGGCTATTGTTTTGTATGTTAAATATTAATAAATATTTAAAAAGGCCATAAGTTACAGCACTAGAAAAAAATATTTTGTAAAATTCTTTGTTAAAGATTTCAAGATTGTAGAATTTATCTACATAAATTTTTAAAAATAATGTCATAACTATAAAAGAAATCATTGATGTGTATGCTGCTACAATAATATTTTGTACAAAATTAAAGATTATTACATTTGCGGTAATATTCAATAAGGCCCCAAAAGCATTGATGAATAAAATATTTTTAGTTTTGGTTAATGCCATCATCAAACAAATCATTAGAATGCTTAAGCCATAAAAAAACATGCCAACCATAAGTACATTTAAGGCTGAGTGAGAGTAAGTTGCAAATTCAGAGTTAATAAAAACATTTAATGCCAATTCACCATACAAAAAAGCTCCAGCAATCATTGGCAAACTAAATAATAAAAAAAGACTAAAAGCAAAATTCATAGATTCAGTAATTGCAGCATAAGCTTTTTGATCGACTAAAAGCATTAATCTTGGCTCAAGACTTATTGAAAATAATTTTGGGATAACTAATATTAATGAAGCAACTGTATAAGCAACTGTATAATAGGCAACTTCGCTGGATTCCATAAAAATTGATATAACAAATCTATCAGAACTTATGATCAATATCTCTACAACAACTACTAATAATAGGGGCAATCCCAGTTTTAAGTCCCATCTAATATCATCTTTAGTATAGGCTATAATTCTGAAACCAACGATTTTATAGCACTTGTATGAAAAAATTATAATGTTTAGGAGACACGAGAAAATTTGAGCCAATAGCAAGGATTTAATTGAAATACTACCTTCTATGAAATAACTAGCTATCACTCCTAATAAGAAAAAAACTGGGTTAAGCAAAACCAATATATTGTATGAAATAATTCTTTCAGAGAATTTTAATATGAATCCAATTTGAGAATAAGTTGTATAAATAACACTATAGGCAATAATTAAAGAAGTATTAATTTTTATACTGTTATCAAATAAATATGGTTCAATAGTTGAAAGTAAATTGGAGAATAAATAACCCAATATAATTGCAAATAAAATATTGGAATAAAATTGCGGGAAAAAAATCTTTCCTCTATGTTTTGTAGAAAGAGCTCCCGGCATATCTCTTTTAGATTTGAAGCCAAGGCCCAATGGCGCAATAGCCGTCAAAATACCCATATAGCCTATAAAAATTACATATTCACCATAATTACTTGCAGAAGATAGATTGATAATTAATGGTATACAAATTAAATTAATAAGGTATGTCAGTCCATAACCTAATAAGCTAATTGCATATCTTTGAAGCATAAAAATATCCTTGTGTTAATAATTAATATTCTTACTTTTATAATCTATAAAAGCCTTAACAAAATCATTAATCTGCGTTTCTGAGTAATTACCAAATTTTTTAATGCTTTTATCAAAAGTTGTAATTTTTTTTGATTTATATTCTACTATCTTGCCATCTTGGTTGTATAAGTTTCTGTATATGCAATCATGAAGTTGATTTAATGAGTATGATTCACTGGAGCCGACATTATAAATTTCATCATCCAGATTTCTTTTTTTAGCTAACGATAAAATAAGCCTAGCCACATCATGACTCCAGGTAAAAGGTATCCATATATCAGGAAAACTATTTAGCTTTTTTTTAAAGCTATTGATATCATTCATAGCTTCATAAATAAAATCAGTAACAACATGCGACCTTCCTCGGCAGTAATGCTCGTACTGAGATACGATGTGGAATGGTCTGAGAATTGTAAAATTTATACCATTGTTGATGCAAAAATCTATTAGGATGTTTTCACTATCTAGCTTTGCCTTTCCATATGTCGATGTTGGATCTGTATTTAAAGATATTCTAGATTCCTTAAATTCATTGTCTGGATTGTATATGGCTGATGAAGAAAAAAAAACAATATGCCTAGCATTTCTTGCAATTGAAGAAATAAAATTCTTAAATGGAATTAAATTATCATTATAGTCAGCTTGATCAGTATTCTTACCCCTCCAAATACCTGCTACATAGACAATAAAATCAAACTGATAATCTTTGGCTATACTTCTGCAGAATTGAATATCATCCAGGTTTCCTTGAAAAAAATTTTCTTGTTTTTGGATTTGGTGTGATCTTTTTCTTCCTAATCTAAAGACTTCAAGGTTCTCTTCTTTTTGTAGTGTTTCAGAGATTGATCTTCCTGTCGCGCCCTCGCTTCCAATAACTAGAACCTTTTTTATCATTTGTTAGGCAAAATTGTATTCATAAAGAACTGGCATTTTAACAGAGTTCATTCAACTTATCCTTTAATGAGTTAATGACTAGCTCTTTTTTTGTTTTTTTGAAAATAATATTTTTTATTTCTGAATCAGGCAAATCAGGCCCTAAATAATTAATTTGATCATATGCCTTCATGCCATCGCTATTTGGAAAATCATCATAATCCTTGCTTATAAGAACTTTATTTTCAAAACCTTTTGCTTGCAGTAAAACACTAGAAAAATCACTTAATATATGCGAATAACCTGCTATCAGTTCAGTTGCATTTTTACCAGGATCATAAAAAGTTGCATTTGGGAGTCTTTTCTTCATTATTGATCTTATTACTTCAAAATTATTTCCAAGATTAAGTATACTAGGATGAAACTTAACTCCAATATTTTTTATATTCTCATAAGAGGATAAAGATTCAATGAGGTCTATCCATCTAACAATTAAAATCTTTTCTTTATTATTCATTTCTCTGCATCCAATTACACTTGGAAGATAGAGTAAGCTTTTTTCATTTGTCTTTATTTTGCCCATAAACTCATCCAAATTAACTGAGCAAATTTTATGGAACCCATGAAAGGCGTTGCAGTTATTATTTTTACCATCAAATAATTTTTTCATATATTCATTATCCTTATCTTCATAACTAAAAAAATAATCAAATGGGATAAACGATGGGATTATATCAATATTGTTGTAAGCCGATTGATTGAGGTAAGGCTCTTTTATCCCAACTAATTTTGGTATAATAAAATTATCAATAGAGCTAGTAATAAATTTAATAGCTTTTATTATGAGTAATAATAAAACAGAAATTTTATAAAATTTTAGAAATTTCTGTAATTTACGCAATCTATCTCTATCTATTAAACTGAAAGTTTTTTCAGTAGATGCTTGAGACATTGATAATACAATTTTTTTTATATCATTGTTCAAATGCTCAGCTAGTGAAAATATATACATGTTCTCAAGCTCAATATAATCATTTTGAATTAAAATAACTGGTCTAACTTCTTCAAGAATCTTTGAAATAGTAATTTTATAATTATAGTGACTTAAAATGCTATGTTTCTTTATGTCAGAAACAAAAAAAAATTTAATGTGTTTGTTTTCAAAAATATATTTAAGAAAGTTCTTATCTTTTTTGAAGCTAGGGTTAACTATGATTGAAATTACATATTCTTCTGATAGCATTTTAATTTCATAAATACCTACGCTCCAAAACATATATATATGTTTAAATTTTATAATAATAGATTTTTTAAGATTCATTTGATTTCGTATCAATAGTTATTGTCTTATAGATCTGTTATTCATGAAGAGCAAGGCCGGCCAGCAAATCTAACTAAAAAATTCATTAACGCTATTTATGACTTTGATGATATCTGCATCACTTAAACTTGGATGCAAGGGCAAATTAAGTGTTTTTGTTGACGCAAAGTCTGTATTGAGTAATGACTTGTCTTTGATATTAAAATAATCTACATCATTTAAGGCCCAATACCTATATGTCGTATAAATATCTCTTTCTTTAAGGTACTTTGCTAATTCATTTCTTTTTTCAAGCTGTATCCAGTAAAAATAATAGGAATTAGTGCAATCTTTAATTAAATTTGGAGGGGTTCGTATAAATTTATTCTCTTTAAATCCTATATTGTAAGACTCGTATATAGACTTTCTTCTGGCTTGAAATGCATCTAATTTATTCATTTGAATAATTCCCATGGCCGCAGATATATTATTCATAATTGATCTTCTTCCTGGCCTATTAATTTGAACTTCCCACCATATATCTGAGTTATCACTAGATTTATCAATACCGCTGGTACTTTTTGCTGGCAAGCCTAAGTAACATTCTTCTTTAAGCTGATTTAGTAACTTATTTGATTTTAAATAAACCATTCCCCCGTCACCAGTAACAATGGATTTCATAGCATCAAAAGACCAAATACCCATGTCACCAATTGTTCCGCAGGCCTTTCCTTTATAAAAACTTTGAACAGCACATGCGCTGTCTTCAATAACAAATATATTATTTGCCTTAGCGAGTTCCATTATTGGGTCCATGTCACATGGATGACCTCCATAATGATTTAAGATAATAGCTTTAGTTTTGTTACTTATCTTCTCTTTTATATGCTCTGCTGTTGTATTTAAGGAATGTTTATCTACATCACATATAACTAATTCAGCACCAGATTCAACAACAGCACTTCCTGCGGCTATAAAACTTACAGAAGGAACAATTATTTCATCGCCTGGTCCAAAATTAAAAATTTTTGCTGCCATAAACAGCCCCTCAGTACAGCATGAAAGCGCATAAAAAGAATCGCTGGATTCTTTTAAATTCTTAGAAAAAAGATATTCAAATTCAGCTACTTGCTTGCCTCTACCAAGCCAATTTGATTCAAAAACTTTTTCAATTTCACTTAACTCTTCTTTACCTAGAGATGGTTGAAAGATATTAATCATAATATTTTGCCTCCAAAAAAGAACTTCCTAAAATATCTTTACTAGATATTAAGGGCACATCACCATTTAATTTCCAATCAATATTCAAAGAATTATCATTCCATAAAATAGTATGCTCGTCATCAGGATCATAATATTCAGTTGTTTGGTAAATGAATTTAGTATTATTTTTGAGAGTCAAAAAACCATGTGCTATTCCTGGAGGTATCCATAGTTGTTTATTATTCTCGCTACTAAGCTCGATTGAAAAGTGCTTACCAAAACTTGGAGAAGATTTTCTTAAATCAACAATTACATCTAAAACATTTCCATAAGCCACTCTTACAAGTTTTCCTTGAGGGTTATTTAATTGATAATGAAGGCCTCGCAATACTCCAGTTTTTGAGCTAGACTGATTTTCTTGAACAAAATTTAAATCTAAAAAACATAAATTTTTTAATCTATTTAGGTTCCAAGCTTCATAAAAGTAACCTCTTGAATCTGAAAAAATTTTTGGCTCTATGACCAACGCACCAGTAATATTAGTTTTTGTTACTTGCATTGTATTAAAAGACTTTATTATTAACCAATTCTGCTAAATATTTTCCATAGCTATTCTTGTACGATTTAGATATCTCAAGTAAGTCATCTGAAGTTATCCATCCATTTCTCCATGAAATTTCTTCTGGACATGCTATCTTTAGACCCTGTCTTTTTTCAAGCGTGTATACAAATTGAGATGCTTCTAATAAAGATTCTGGCGTACCCGTGTCAAGCCAAGCCATTCCTCGCCCCATTATCTCTACATTAAGGTTGCCTTCATTTAAATACTTTTGATTGACTGACGTTATTTCAAGCTCATTTCTTTTAGAAGGACTTATTTTTTTGAAATATTAACAACATTATTATCATAAAAATATAATCCAGTAACAGCATAATTAGATTTTGGCATCGATGGTTTTTCTTCAATAGAAAGTACCTTATTTTGATCATCAAATTCTACAACACCATATCGTGAAGGATCATTAACCCTATATGCAAAAACTGTTGCTCCTGCCTCTTTAGTAAGTGCATTTTTTATTAAAATTGATAGATCATGACCAAAAAATAAATTATCTCCTAGTATTAGTGCGCAAGAATCATCCCCTATGAAATCTTCGCCCAATATAAATGCCTGTGCAATACCATCGGGAGTTTTTTGTATTTTAAATGAGATATTTACACCAATTTTTTTAAAATTTGATAACAATTCTTTATACCTTGGGTGGTCTTCTTCTGTTGTTATTATTAATATATCTTTAATTCCAGCAAGCATTAGAGAAGATAGTGGATAATAAATCATAGGTTTGTCATATACTGGAAGTAAATGTTTGGATATTACTTTTGTTATTGGGTGTAGCCTTGATCCCGTCCCTCCTGCTAGTACTATTCCTTTCATAATTTTTACCTTTTTGCTAATTTTACTGAATTATTTAAGTACCAGTTAATGGTTTTGGCAATTCCTGTTTCAAACGTTTCGGCTGGAGACCATCCAAGCATATTTTGAATTTTATTGGCATTAATTGCATACCTCCGGTCATGGCCTGGTCTATCTTGAACATAAGTAATTAACTCAGAATAAGTTCTAATTTGTTTGCTTGGTAAGGTTTTATCTAAAATTTTACATATTGAATTAACAACATCAATATTAGTTTTTTCATTTCTGCCACCAATATTATATGTTTCTCCAATACTTCCATTAGTTGCGATTAGGTATAATGCCTTAACATGGTCATCAACATATAACCAATCCCTTATCTGAAGTCCGTCTCCGTAGATTGTTAGAGGTTCATGATTAATTGCATTATTAATCATCAAGGGAATAATTTTTTCTGGAAATTGATATGGACCATAATTATTTGAACAATTAGTAATAATAGCCGGCAAGCCATATGTTCTGTGCCATGCCCTTACAAGGTGATCAGAAGATGCTTTTGAGGCAGAGTATGGTGAGCTAGGATCATAAGCTGTTGATTCTTCAAAAAATCCAGAATCTCCAAGACTGCCAAATACTTCATCTGTTGAAATATGAATAAATCTAAATTTATTTTTTATTAAATCAGTAGCATTTTTATAATAAGACCTGCTAGTCTCAAGGAGATTATATGTTCCAATTATATTGGATTGTATAAATGCGCCAGGTGATTCTATTGATCTGTCAACATGAGACTCTGCAGCAAGATTCATAACTATCTGTGGTTTAAAGTCTTCAAATATTTGTAATAAATCAAGACTACAAATATCTTTTTTAATAAATTTATATTTGTCCTTATTTACAAAAGGCTCTACTGCATTATGGTTTGCAGCATATGAAAGCTTATCTATATTTAGAATACTGCAATCTGTTTCTTTGCTTAGTAATCTAATAAGTGCAGATCCAATAAATCCACAACCGCCTGTAATGAGAATATTAATAATACATAACCTAAATAAAAAATTATTCCAACCCACCAAAATCGTCATTTAATAAATCATATCTAACCATTTCGGAGACCATCTCTTTAAAAGAAATTTTTCTTTCCCAACCAAGTTCTTTTTCAGCCAAACTAGCATCTCCATGAAGTATTTCAACTTCTGCAGGCCTAAAATACATTTCATCAATTTCAACAAGAGCTTTTCCTGAGCTTATGTCTATTCCTTTTTCGTTTATGCCATCACCTGTCCACTCAATATCAATGCCTACCTCTTTAAATGCAATTTCTACGAAATCTCTAACTGTATAAGTTTCACCAGTAGCTATTACATAATCTTTAGGCTCATCTTGTTGTAGCATTAACCATTGTGCATAAACATAATCTTTTGCATGCCCCCAGTCTCTTTTAGCATCAATATTTCCAAGTTTTAATACGTCTTGTTTCCCTTTAGATATTTGTGCAACTGCTTTAGTAATCTTTTTTGTAACAAAAGTTTCTCCTCTTCTTGGAGATTCATGGTTAAATAAAATTCCGTTGCACGCAAATAAATCATAAGACTCTCTATAATTCACAGTTATCCAATAAGCATAAAGTTTAGCTACACCATATGGAGATTTAGGATAAAATGGGGTAGTTTCACTCTGAGGTTCTGTTCCTGGAATTCCACCAAATAGCTCAGATGTTGATGCTTGATAGTATTTACAGGAACTACCCAGATCCCTTACTGCATCTAAAATTCGTATTGCTCCTAAGCCATCAACATCTGCAGTATATTCAGGAACATCAAATGAAACTTTTACATGAGATTGAGCTCCTAAATTATATATCTCATTAGGCTTGAGGTCAGACAAGATCCTATGAATATTACTTGAATCTGTTAGGTCTCCGTGGTGTACATAGAAATTTTTACTATCCATAATATGGTTTATTCTTTGAGAAGTAAAAACAGATGCCCTTCTCATAATAGAATGAACCTCATAACCTTTCTCTAATAATAATTCTGCAAGATAGGATCCGTCTTGACCGGTTACTCCTGATATAAAGGCTTTTTTCATATTTATTATTTAGATTGTTTTTTTACAAATAACTCTTTTATAAAAATTAATACTAAAGAGGTGATAATTCCTAACATAAAACCAAGTATGCAAATTATAGCTCGACTCGGCTTTGATTTAAATTCTGGGACGAATGGAGGGTCAATAACTTTTAATAAGAAGTCTTTGTTAATTTTAGCCATCATTTTCTTTTTTAATTCTATATCTGATAGCTTGGATATAGAGTTTTTTAAAGTTACTTGAGATGCCTGTAAAAACTCTTCTTCTAAAAAACCTAAAGATTGATCAGCCTCCAACAAAGCTTGTTTCCTTGATATTTCATTAAGATTAGAAATGATAATTGTTAAAAATTCTTCTGCGTGTCTTGGAGAAACAAGTTCCACATAAAGGCTTATGAATCCTGTTTTTTTATCTACATCAAATGAAAAAACTTCTTTGTTAAATACTTTATGGAGTTCTAATAATGAAGGTTCTTTTGGCGTTGGAGGCCTTACTTTTCTTACCCATAAATTATTTTTTTTATCATAAATCTTGGTATCAAAAATTATAGAATCATTTACCTGGTCATATGCCTTAGAAGCAATGATTATTGGCCTAAAATTTTCAATGTCCTCAGATATTTGTTCTAAAAAATATCTTGACTGCAAAATAGCAATAGCAATGTCGGTCTTGTTCTCTACTCCACCTCCAGAGGGCAAGGATATCCCAGCCATTGATGCTATGCCGCTATATTGACTAAGAAGACCTTCGGAAGAGCTTCCGTCTTTTTGAGATAGTAAAGCTGATGAAGTATAATAATTTGGTAGAGATAAGGCATAAATAACAGAACCAACAGATGCTATGAATGTAATTAATAGTATTAGAAGTTTATTTTTCCAAATAATTTTAAATCCCTGAAATACATCAATGGTAGAAACATCGCTTTCAATATCATTTATCATTTAGCACATTATATATATTTATATGATGTAAAAATACATTAAATCTACATTAATGTATTTTAAAAGTGGTACCCGGAGCCGGACTTGAACCGGCACGCCATTGCTGGCGAGGGATTTTAAGTCCCTTGTGTCTACCAATTCCACCACCCGGGCATTTAACGGTAATTATATTGGATTTTATCCAAAAAAAAACTTAATTTTAATTTTTAATTTCTTATATTTATTTAAGTTGGTTATAGAATTTTTTCTAGGTAGTTTAATGCCTTCCAAAAACCCTCTCCAGAGTTTTTGTGACCTTGCCAAACTTCTGGTAAAAATTGAACTCCAGGCATTTCTTTGTCAAGGACATTTGCTAATTTTATGAAATCAACATCACCCTCACCAATTTCTACACCCTCTCCATCTGCTCCCTTTGCATCAACTACATGCAAGTGAACTACATAAGGACTAATGTCAGCAATAGTGTTATACAAATCAAATCCATAGTAGTTAGCTGCCATCATTGAATGAGAAATATCTAGGCAAATCTTTATATCTTTATGTTTCTTACAAAAGGAGACTATCTCGTCTCCATGAACAAACATATTATGATAACTCTGACCTCCAAAGTGCCAAGGAAAAGGGGGCATTGTTTGGATTGCAATCTGAACATTTTTTATATCAAGCCGCTTAAAAGAGTCAGATAATGCTTTGTATTTATCACTAATTACAGAGTTAGTTGAAAAACCATCCTGATCCCACCCTCCAGCATTAAGAACTATTATTGGTTTACTAGTTTTTGGGAAAAATGTATTTAACTCTCTAGTAATGTTAATAACCTTTTGGAAAAGCTCAATCGATTTCTCTCTGTAATTTATGTCTAATGAGCATAAATCTAAAATATGATCATTAGCAAAAAGCTCTGGTGAGTGAACACAAAAATCTATCGTATATTTGTCATTTAGAAAATCTTCTAGAGACAACTCCATATCTTTATATGAAAGATGGAATTCAACAAAATCTAAGTTAACATCTTTCGATACCTTTTCAAAATCATGATATCTCACAGGCACACCGAAAGGCCTATTAAACGAATAGGAATCTTTTTTCTTGATTACTCCATCTATATCAGATTTATAAAAATAATCATTATTTTTGATATTGCGTAAGGCTTTCTTTCCTATAAGGTCATCTAATCTATTTGGTTGCAAACCAAGTCCCGGTGACTTTGTAACCACCATTGACCTTGATATAATCTCTCCCTTTTTAATATTGCTATTAGCAACTAAACTCTTAGCCAAATTTTCTCGATTAATCATTTCACCTTGTGTGATTTCTCTGGGCCCTTGTATAACGCCCATAGCCTCTTCCAAGTTATGAATTTGCTCAACCATATCTTTGAATTCCTCAGGCAGTAAACTAACTTTATGGTCTGTACCTTCTAGAGTTTTATCAAGCGTAATATGTTTTTCTATAATTTTTGCACCCATTGCTACTGCACCCAAGACTACTGAAAACCCTTTATCATGTCCTGAATAACCAACAAAGTTATTTTTAGCAATTTCTTTTAGCCTATCTAGATAGAGTAAATTAATATCCTTATATGGTGTTGGATAGGTAGAATTACAGTGAAGTAAAGCAAAATTAACACCCTTGTCATCTAAATATTTAGAAGTTGCTATTATTTCTGACTCTGTTGACATTCCAGTTGAGCATATTAGTGGCTTGCCAGTTTCAGCTAATGCGTCTAGCAATGGATAATTTGTTAAATCAGCTGATGCAACTTTATACGCCTCCATTCCATAGCCCTCAAGAAGATTTAAAGAAGACTCATCCCAAGGGGTGCAAAGAGGTTTAATATCTTTTTCATAACAATAGTCGAATATGCTAAACAAATCCTCATTTGATAATTGAAATTTTGATAATAGATCAAGAGTATACTGAGCACCAAGATCTGCAGATGGGTCTTTATTTGAGCCTTTATTTTTATATAACTGACTAATATCTCGCATTTGAAATTTTGCACAATCTGCACCCGAGGCTTTGACCATATCAACAAGATTTTTAGCCTTCTTGAGGCTGCCTTGATGATTATTGCCAATTTCAGCTATTGTAAAGACTCTTGAGGACCTTGAAATTTCATTTTGACCTATGTAAAAACCATTTAAGTTTTTAAATGCTATCTGTACGATTCTATTCTTATTATCTAGTATAGGAACACAATTAATACCATTATTAAATAAGTCGCGTAAAGTAGATTTATTGGTGTGCCCCTTAAAAGATTTAAAGTTTTTATTCATAACGTCTTTGCAAATAATTTTAGATACTTTCTTTTGAGAATTATTCAAAAGGTATCTCCTTATATCTCCGTCTGAAAGACTGCCGACTATGGAATTATTTTCCCGTATTATAAAAATAATTTTTTCTTTATTTTTTTCTATTTTTTCCAATGCCTCCTTTAAGAAAGCATTACTATTTATAATAAAGTCTTTATTGATTCTTGATGAAATCATCTTTTATAAACCCATTTCTTCGATTGTCTCACGAAGGAGTATAGAATCATGAATACACTGGTCATGGTTTCTATAATTTGTTTTGAAGGCCATTAGGTTTGCTTGAATGTATTCAGCAGTTGGGCACATTCCTTTTTTCCAGCCATTCAGCTTAAGATATTTATTCATTGATTCTTCAAAATAAGGATTTGCTACAGCAGCATAAAATGACGCTGCACCTTTAGATACATATGAATTATAAAAATCTTCCCAAGATGCTTTTCCTTTGTATATTGCACCTACTGTATAGTAAGAATTTTCAACACAGCATTCTTGTAAATCAAATATATCAGGATAATCTTTCAGTACATCAATAAATATATTTGCATTAGTTTTTCTATAATCAAGGATTTCTTTAATTCTTGATAACTGTGCGATTCCTAAACATGCGGAAACTTCATTCATTCTATAATTTAGCCCTATAGTATCAAACCTAATATAGCTAGGTCGTTGTGATGTGGACTTTGCTAGGCTAGTTCTGCCTGCAGAGGCAGTGAGATGCTTGTAACCAATTCCCGCAAATTTTCTAATTTTTTCTGCTAGCTCCTCAGAATCTGTGACCACCATTCCGCCCTCACTGCCAGTAGTGATATGTTTTTTTTCCTCAAAACTATAAACTGAAATATCTGCTTTACCTTGTTGAGAATTCATCTCAGGAGAAGAAAATAGTGTCTGAGCTGAATCATCAATAACAGTTATATTTTTATCTTTTGTAAGAGCAAGAAGTGCATCGACTTCACATGGTAAACCTTGCCAAGATACACCAATTATAGCTTTTGTTTTTGATGTGATTTTACTTTTCACATCTTGAATATCAATATTGTGGGTTTTAATATTTAAATCAGCATATACAGGTATAGCATTTTCAAAGATTGTTACATAGGAATCCATAACAACGGTTAAAGCTGGTGAGATAACCTCATCTCCTTCTTTTACATCACTAGCAAACATTGCAGCATGAAGGCCTCCAGTAGCAGAATTAACTGCAATTGCAAATTTTCTTCCTGTTAATGCTGCAAATTTTTTTTCGAACTCAGCAACCCAACCAAGATCTGGCTTATCACAATCTATAAATTTATCTAAATCCTCCCTTTCTATATTTGAATATTTACTCGGTTCCTGAAAAGTTTTCATAAGTTTCCTCGGTAATATTATTTTGATTGCTTTTCCACAATGCATTGCAACTGTAATTTGGTGTTTCTTTTAAATTATTATTTACGTAGTCTTCAATAGTTTCCCGATTTATATCGCATGGAAACATATTTGCTAGATCATTTAAGAACTTATAATCCTCTTCATAATCAAGAGTTAACCTTATTTTTTTACTTTTGTATAGAGGATTGTTAATTGTAATTGATTTTAGTTTGTCCCTGAAATATGAGTAACACATTTCTGTATCAGCCGAATCTTCAAGGCGAGAAGAAAAATCAAGAGATCTGGTCCTAATTGAAAAGCCCTCTGTGGCTGCTCCATTATCAGAATAATCTGATGGGAGTACTATTTCATGATTACTGTGATTAAGAAGTGCCATTGACTCTATGATTCTTTTTGGGTCAAAAAAAGGATCATCACAATCTAATGCATGAAATTTATCAGTATTAAAGTATTTAGCACACTCAAACCATCTCTTGACTTTATTATTTTCTGGTCCGCAGAAATATTCGATATTGTTATCAAGTGCATACTTAACTATATTCTTATTCTTATCACTGTCCCCTGTGCATATAACAGGAATAAATGCGTCCATAGAATTTAATCTTGAATGAACCCAATCTATAACACTATCTTTTTTACCTAATGGTTTAAAGCATTTATTATTTAGTCTTGATGAGCGCTCACGGACAGTAACAAATACATATAGTTTTTTCATTTTTACTTAATTAAAACACCGCCATCAACATTGAAAATAGAGCCATTAGAATATGTAAGCTCAGGATCAGAAAGAGCAACAATCCATTTGGCTATCTCTAATGGTTTCGCAAGTCTTTTTAGAGGTGCGTAATTTTCAAAATTTTTTATGAACTCTTTATTCTGATTATTAAGAACTCCACCAGGTGCAAAGCCATTAATCAAAACTTTGTCTGACCCATAAGTTGCTGCAAGAGATTTTATTACACCAATAGCAGCATGTTTTGAAATAATGTATCCATGAGGCTTGATTTGTATTTCGCCTGAATCGCTTAGCGGATACAAAGAGTCAGTTCCTGCAACAAAGCTATAGTGAGAACATAAAATTAAAACTTTCAAACTTATATCTCTTTTCTTTATAAAGTTTATCAATGACATTGAGCAAGCATAGGGCAATACTGTATTTTGATATAAGTATTCATTTAATTCTTTTTCTGAATACTCCCCAAACTTATCTAAGCCACCATATTCAACTGAGCCATTTTTACCAGCAGAGTAAATCAAAGAAATATTAGTTATGCCTTGATCAACTTTTTTGTTAACTGCCTCTATAAACTCTTCTTGGTTTGATAAATCAACTATGGAAGAATGCTTTCCTTTATGAAAATCAAGACCTAGATAATTCTCATTAGAAGCATTATAGACATCACATACATGAGAGCCAATTAACCCTGAAGAACCGGCAACTATATATAAGTTTTTTAATTTCATACTAATCTAAACTTCTTAATTAATGGAGGCTGAAGCCGGAATCGAACCGGCGTTAACGGCTTTGCAGGCCGCTGCATAACCACTCTGCCATCCAGCCATGACTATTACTTGATGCATTGTATAACAGTTTAAAAGTTTATATAGACTATGCTGAATAATACTCAGTTCTTTCAATATCTTCCTCCACACATTCATCACCGTATTGAATCTCTATTAGATGACAAGTTTCTTCAAATGGATTTGTTATTTGGTGCCATTCACCAAGTGGGACTAAATAATGGTCAAATCTATTCAGTTGAATATTTTGTTTTTTATTTGGATCATCCTTGCTGAAATAAACAACACATGAGCCTTTGCTAACCATCCATATTTCGTGCCTTTTAAAGTGTTTTTGAAAACTCATACCTTTACCAGGATGAACTATTAGTTCTTTTACTTTAACTTGCTCATCTTCAAATAAATTATAGAAAGCACCCCACAACCTTTCTTCGAAATAGTATTGCCATTTTTTTAATATCCATGAGGATGAGTTTTTTTTATCATCACCGCCAACGCTGAATAAAAACTCAATGCCCTCTACAGACATTTCTGGTATGTTTTCTTTATTTCTGTCTCCACCATTTGCAAAGCATATATCGTCATTTGGATATATTTCTTTAGCCTTTATTAATGCATTAGTTGCACTTCCCATATTATCGTCGTTAAAATCTATTACAGAGTCTACGGATGATAAATTTTCTATTATTGCCTTACGCTCATCGAAAGGCATAAAAAATTTTCCCTTTTTATTAATAAGCCAATCATCGCTATTTAAAGCAACTACAAGTCTATCACCGAGTTCTTTTGCTGAATTAAAATAAGCTATATGACCTGAATGTATCGGATCAAAACCACCGCTAACTATTATTACTTTCATAATATTCCTATTATATTTTTTAGATATAATTGTATATGCATATCTAAATAATCATAGTTTTTTTATAATCAAAAAATAACCACATCGAAGATTTTATCGAAGATCTAGTTAACAATAGAAGGCCTTATTATATATGCCCTGCTATATAGATAATGTATATTAGGACCCATCTAGTTCAAAAGATTTTACTGTGTAAATAAAGCCAGTATATAAAGTTATAAATAGAGAAATAAATAAAAAGATATCTCCAATGATGATTAAAAGCATATTGTTTATAGAAAGAGCTAACAGGTAAATGCTCAAAGTGAATAATTGAATTGTAGTTTTTATTTTTGCTAAAAAGGTTACTTTTGTAGCATTACTTTTATTATTTCT
>MDSY01121539.1_pt1 | contig 31695 bp, 22 predicted proteins | sample 811131 | NCBI WGS metagenome assembly MDSY01 (sample SAMN05326643, study PRJNA326480) | marine metagenome | isolation source: seawater | place: Atlantic Ocean: South West | collected 2010 | reverse complement strand
TTCGACGATCAGCGCGCTCGCGGAAGTCGCCGGCGCCGCGTTGCCGCCGCACTTGGAGATTCTGTTCCCGCCGCTTTTGGTTGCTATGGGCAGTAGCGATGACGAGGAAGCCACCGCAGCTATGGATGCTGCGACTTCTGTGCTTCGCGCCGTGCCTGACGATGCGCACTACTTGCTCATACCCGAAGTGCTGGGCGGGCTATCGAACCCCGACTCTCACGTTCGCGCCGCAGCGTGTAAGTTGTGCGGCGTGTTCGCCACGGAAGCCCCGTGCTTCGACGAAGAAGACGACGTCCCGAGGTTGATTGAGGGGCTTTTTGGTCTGTTCGTTGATAGCGATGAATCTGTGGTTTTGAGTGCTTGGACTGCGTTGGGCGTAGTGATGGGTAAGGTTCAAAAGGAAGACCAAGGGCACTACTTGAGGGACGTAAGGGGCGCGGTGGAATCTTGTCGAGAAAAAGTCCGAAGACAATTGAGAGACGAAGGCGTTTCGACGCGAGAGTTGCTCATTCCAGGCATGTGCCTCCCCAAGGGGCTAGCACCGGTGGTGCAGGTGTTTTTACAAGGCGTGCTGGCTGGCCGTAACTCCGACCAACGGGAAAGCGCCGCGGAAGGCTTAAGAGAAGCCGTGCTGAGCACCACGCCCGTGTCAATCAAACCTCACGTCATCCCGATCACCGGTCCGCTGATTCGCGTTCTCGGAGATAAACACTCCGGGTCCGTCAAAGCCGCAGTTCTTTCAGCCCTAGCCGCGATGATTGAAAAAGGAGGCGTCGCGCTGAAGCCGTTCGTCCCTCAGCTGCAAACCACGTTCGTGAAGTGTTTGGTGGACCCAGCTAGAGCAGTGCGTCAGCGAGCAGCTTGCGCGTTGGGTCGTTTAGTAGTCTTGCAACCTCGAGTCGACGCGCTCGTCGCTGATTTGGTCAACGGCATGGGGAACGATCAAAGTCAAGATTCTGTCGAAGCGACGCTTCGCGCCGTCGCCGGCGCCTTCGCGCACGCCGGGAGCAACGTCAAGCCCCCTACTGTGTTGGCTACGAAAGAGGCTTGCTGGGAGATCAGTCAGAGCTCTATTGATCAGCAAATTCGAGCGGCTGCTGCGTTAGCCTTGGCGCACTGCGCCGCGTACCTCGAGGAGGAGGAGCGCGTTTCGCTGATTGAAAACCTCGGCGACGTCGAGTCAGGCGACGACGATTCACGGGAACACCGCGCGTTGAGTCTATCGACGCTCGCGCGAACGCACCCGGAGCTTCTGTTGGCGTCGCATGCCAGCGCTACCTTGAACGGATTGGCACGACACGCGAGGGATACCGAGCGGGAATGCATCAGAAGCGCGTCTATATTAGGCATGGGACGCCTCGCCCTAGCCTCGTTCGAGCAAAGCGGAAAGCAGTGTCCTTACTTTGCAAAAATCGCCCCCGCGCTCGCGCGCGCATTGAGGGACGAGTTGCCGGGCGTGCGGACCGCGGCGGCGTACACGTTAAGTACTCTGTGTAAAGAGTGTGTAGACGCGGTGCAGCCTCATTTAGGGGCCTTCGTGCCGCAATTAGCGGACGTCGCGTCCACGGACAAATCGAAGGACGCCAGGCACTACGCGGATAAAGCCGTGCGGTATGCGCTGAAGGTGGAGGACACTGAAGACGGTTTATTATACGCTCAAGAACAGCTGCGAGCGGGTGGGCCGGCGAACGCAGCACGACAAAGGCTCTCGGATGTCGTGCTGCGCCGATTGAAGGGCGTTCCGGAGGACGACGTTTTGGATGGACAGAGGGGGGTGGGGAGCCTCGCAGCGGACGTCGATGACGATGATGACGTTGTCCTGGGCGACGCGTGAGGGAAGAGGTAGGTAGAGTCGATTGTGAGAAAAAAAAAAAAAACTCGCCGATTGGTCTTCCGTATGACTTTTTAGTTTGGTTGCAAGAAACCCCAAAAACGTCTACAAAAACCTCGGACCGCTCATTTTATCCACTGCTCTCCTCTAGGCACACACGCCCGCGCGCCCGGTGCGTCGGTTTCCGCGCCGTGCGACCTGACGGCAACGACACGCACGTGAGGACGTTGCTTGAAGCGGGCGACGAATCGTCCGTTGAACACCCCGGTCCCGTCCCGCCTCGCGGCTCGGTCGTCGCGTGAGACAAATCCGCCGCCTTGCCTACTGCAGACCGCCGAGCCCACCCCCGGGCGACTCTTTTGACGCGCGCACTCTTGTAACGCTCTCGTGACGATGAGCGACGGTAACAGAAACCCTCGGCGGAGCCTGGACGGCAGGATTGACGCCGCTGCGGATGACTTCGAGGACCACGGCCACACTTTAAGCGCCATGCAGGGTCAGCGTTTGAGGAACGAACTTTCGTCAATGGCACTTCGAGGGGTGGACGGTTTCGACGGCGAAGACGCGCTGGGCGCGGAAGGCGTCTCACCTGGGTCCACCCCGATGAACTCGCCCGGAACCACACCAAGCACCACCTTAACTGGTGATGAACAAGTCGCGTTGTCACGAGCAATCGCGGCGGATCCGATGGTCCCCACCGCGCGAATGCAGGGCAACCGCATGGAATCCACGCCCAGCCAAGGCCACGCGCGTTTGTCCGCCACGCTCTTCGCCCCCGTCGCCCCGATGGGCAGCATCGGCGAGGACTTCAGCGTACACGGGGGTGATAAGAGCAAAGACACCGCCCCTGCCGCAGATGATGACTGGAAGCAGCAACTCGAAGCCTCGGATGATGAAGCGGACCCGAGCGACGTGAATGTGGACGTGAAGAAGCGTTCTTCCATGAAGCAGAAATCCACGCGGAGACCGAGTTTGGACCTGCGCAGAGACGTCCCTTCCACGAACACGGGGGGGTTGTCCGTGGTCAAGTCTCGGCGAAACGCGACTCAGTTCGGCACCGGGATCGCGACCTCTGGCGCGTCAACAGGCGAGGGCGGCGATGGCACCAGCCTGGATCGCAGAACCGCGTTGAGGTCGGTGGCGAGAGACGTGGAAAGCTTAATGCTGATTTCCGAAGCGCTCAGCGCAAAGGAAATGCCCGTGTTGGCGAAGCGTCTACGCGAAGGTTTAGGCCGCATCCAGAACAACGCCAGGGCGGGTTATAAAAAAGAGGGGTTGACCGCACGCAAACAGAGCGCGTTGCGACGAGTAAACAGGTACGACCTTTTAAAACAAGGGTACAACGACATGAAAGCCGCGGTGCCTATGCCGCGTCTGCCGCGGATGAGCGTTAATTTTGGAGGCCGAATGAGCGTCGGGCCTTCCGCTATTCTCGGGCACCTGTCGCCTAAAAAAAAATCGAGCATTGATGGCGATGGAAGGCCTGGAGAACGCTCGTTCAAGGAGCACTGCATCCGGGCCGGCATAGTCGGTGTTGTGCTGTTAATCTTGTGCTGCATTCCGCACATTTTGCACCAGTACGAACCGGACAGCGTGATCACAGCGACGAACGGCGCATACGTTTCTGGAGCGGAGAATGTTTTGATGAAAGTGAGCCACACGATGAATGGACTGTACGAAATCACACTGGGTTGTGGCAAGTGCGATGCGTATGCGCCAACGGACTTGACATACACGAGCAATACGTATTACTCTGCGAAAATCGCGTTGACTCAAGACGACTCTACCTTGAAGGGGGACTACCTGAAGCTTCACGATAAGGGCGTTGAGTCGTCAAAAAGACGATCTCTCCTCTCCGGCGGCGGCTCCTCCGGCCCCACGGGCGCGGACGTGTACGAAACCTTTTACTTCGACGTCGATGTCGATTCCGGTGGTGGTGATCTGTATGTTGAGGTCGAAACTGACTGCCCTGAACCGCTAGGGGTGAGCCTTGAGGTTTTATCAATAGGCCCGGTGGGCAGTTCGCAGCACTGGATCGCGCTCGTGTTGTTGATCCTGATCTTCGCGCTTATCATCACGGAGGTTGTGCACCGGACGTTGATCGCATTCATGGGCGCAGCTGCTGTGTTGTTTTTGTTAGCACTGGAACACCGATTACCCTCAGTATATAAAATCATGCAGTGGATGGACCACGGCACGTTGGCGCTGCTGTGGGGCATGATGATTATTGTGGCACTGTTAGCGAGAAGCGGTGTTTTCGAATTCTGTTCCGTGCGGTTGATAGAGTACTCAGACATGGACATGTGGCGTTTAACTTGGATGTTGATGCTGTTCGACTGCGTGTTGTCCGCGTTCTTGGACAACGTGTCCACCATGCTCCTACTAGGCCCCGTAATTATAAGTTTATGCAAAGCGATCGACATGGACCCGAAACCCATGCTCATTCCGATGGCGCTCTTCGGGAACATCGGAGGAACCTCAACGATGATCGGGGACCCGCCCAACTTGATCATCGGCAACGCGTTCCCCGACGACCTCGGGTTTGTTGATTTCCTGAAGGTGCTGGCGCCTGGAGTTTGTTTAACCATTCCAGTCGCGTTACTGTTTTTGCGATGGTACTACGGCAAGGCGGTTTACAGTAAGAAGATTGACGTTGATATGAACGAACTCAAGGCGCGGTACCCTATTCGCGATTTCGCTTTATTAGCGCGATGCGGCGTTATTCTCGGCTTTGTTTTACTCCTGTTCTTCCTGCACCCCGTGGTGCACTTCGAGCCCGCGTACGCGGCGTTGTTCGGCGCGATTGCTATTTTACTCATGGGCTCGGCCGCGGACTTTGAGCACGCGTTGGAGAAGGTGGAGTGGGACTCGTTGTTGTTCTTCGCGGGGCTGTTCGTGTTCACCGAGGGTATCGCCGAACTTGGGTTACTGCGAATAATCGCGGACCAGCTATCAAGCGCGATTGAAACGGTCGCCGTGGATAAACGCGCGATCGTCTCGTCGGTGATGATCCAAGTCGTGTCTGCCATCGCATCAGCGTTCGTGGACAACATCCCGTTCACCACTACCATGATTCCTGTGATTCGGAGCATGGCTGCTAATGTGGAAGGACTCTCAATTCAACCCCTAGCCTGGGCCCTGTGTTTCGGGGCAGATTACGGGGGAATGGGAACGTTAATCGGAGCGAGCGCCAATGTCGTGATGGCGGGCGTCGCCGCGGAGGCCGGGTTTCCTGTCTCCTTCATGGAGTTTTTCAAAATCGGATGGCCCATGATGTGTCTGAGTCTTTGTGTATCGGTGCCCTACCTCGCGCTCATGATTCACGTGGGGTATGTAGAGTGAGGAGAGTGTTCATTACATCAGTTGTTTATTTAAATGAAATGCATTTAATTTAATTTTCTCCTCTCTCCATCTACCTCTACGGAATCATACACGGGTCTCTGCACTTGAAGTGCACCGCGTCGATCTTGCCAAGCGTCTCTTCACTTAGCGTCACTAGCTCACCGTCAAACGCGTCTATATTCTCTTTCAGCTGCGCCATGTTCGTGGCGCCGATGATCGTCGAGGCGACGTAAAAGCGGGTCTTGCACCACGCCAGGGATAACGTGGCGAGCGAAATATTATTTTCCTTTGCGATCTTCTCGTACTCCGCAGTAGCTTCCTGACTAGCAGAATTCAAGTACCGCTGCATGAAGTTCTTGTACTTTACCAACCTACCGTCGGAAGGTGCTTTGCCGTGAAGGTATTTTCCTGTTAAAGCCCCGCCGGCTAAAGGCGTCCAGGGAAGTAAACCGATGTTATAGTTACTAGGCGCGCACGCTTCCGCTAGCTCAGTCTCGAAGCTCCTGTGCAGCAGACAGAACGAGTTCTGAATCGACACCGGCCGCGCCACCCCCAACTCATCCGCCACCCGTACGAACTCGCACACCCCGAACGTGGTTTCGTTTGAAAGCCCGTAGTGCTTGATTTTGCCTTCTTTAATTAGCTCGCCTAGGGCTTGAACTGTCTCTTCAATAGGTGCCGTGTTTGGTCTTTCGTTGTTTTTGTCGTAAACGTTGTTCCCGAAGCCGGGGACGTACCGGTCGGGCCAGTGCAGCTGGTACAGGTCGATGTATTGCGTTTTCAAGCGTCGCAAACTCGCGTCGCATGCCATTTTTATTGACTCAGAGTCTAATCGGCAATCCGCGGCTGGTTTGGGGGGGACGAACCGATTGCCGCCGGTTTCCGAGTTTGGATTGAACCCGCTGATTTTCGTTGCTATGATTAGTTCCGATCTTAAACTCTGGTTCTTCTCCAGCCAACTCCCAATAAACTCCTCGGTCACGCCCGGTTTCCAACCAGGCGCGGAACTCGGCACGGGGTACATCTCCGCCGTATCGATGAAGTTAACCCCGCGGTGTTTAATCGCGTAGTCCAGCTGTTCGTGCGCCTCATGTTCCGAATTCTGAACGCCCCACGTCATGGTGCCTAAACAAACTTCCGTCACAACGATTCCGCTGTTACCGAGGGGGACTTTGGGGAGGGCGTTGGGGCCCATGGTGTATCCTCGGGAAGGTACAGGTAGTGTCAACGAACGCGCGAGCGTCGTGGAGAAGCGCGCGACGTTGGGCAGAGGGTGAAGCGCGGCGCGCATGCCGAAGTGGATTGATTGCTGACGTCACATGCGAAAAATTAGCGTGACATAATGGCGTTATCGCCGGTTCGTTATTTCAAAGACAGATCTCGGGCGGCACCCTGCGCCACTGTAGGCAGCACACGACGGTCGAGCACCAGGCGCATCGGGCGCGCGTGCTACGGACCATGACATCCACTAACGCCCCGGATGCGCCGCCGCCAGCGGGCAAACGTGTGTCCTTCACCGCGGTCCCTTCATCACCCAGCGGTGCATCTGAGAAATCTGAGAAGGCGGCGGCGGGTGACGGAACCACGTTCTCCTCACGCGCGCAGCACGGCATCATCGGCAAGGCTTTGTATCTGTGGGTCACGCCTTTCTTGAAGCTTGGAGGCGAGCGCACGCTTGAGATGGTTGATTTGCTACCCCTGCCGCAGGAGTACCTCGCCAGCAGTAACAGCAGGAAGTTCGAAGAGAGGCTACATCACGCGATTGAGGAGGAGCGAAAGAGGCTGATAAAACAAAACGAATGGACACCCGATACAGCCGGCATGAATGGCAATCCCAAAAATCAACCCAAGACGCCATTCTTGCCGTCCGTAGTCAAGCCGTTGTGGCAGTGTTTCGGCACCACGATCTTGACCGGCAGTTTCTTCAAACTTTTGAACGACCTAGTGCAGTTTTTACCCGCGGTCGTTTTAGGCGGCTTCCTCAGGTTCATCGCCGGCAAGAGTCACCCGTTGGAGTTGTTCGTGGATGGCGGGTCTGATGACGCGTACGGCGCGGCGTATTGCCTTTTGCTGTTCTTTTTGCCAGTACTGAGAACCATCTTCGAGCAAGTGTACTTCTACTACGCACAGGCGAGTGGAATCTGCATCAAAGGCGCTTTGGCCACCGCTGTGTACCGAAAAACGATGCGCCTCTCCGCCGCCGGAAGAGACGGAAGCACCACTGGCGAAGTCCTGAACCACATGCAACTTGACGCGCAACGCGTTGGAGACCTGATGCTGTTCATCAATGTGCTGTGGTCCGGCATTCTGCAAACCGTGGGGTACATGACCTTGCTGTACTTTTACATCGGCTGGTCCTCGATCGGCGGGTTCGCCGTGATGGTGATTTTGATCCCGCTGCAGAAGGTGTTCTTTCAAATGATTTCGAAACTGAGACGCGAGCAGATGAAGTTAACCGACCGCAGAGTAAAACTCCAGAACGAAGCGCTTTCGGGTGTCAAAATCCTGAAACTCAACGCGTGGGAAGACCCGTTGCGTAAGGAAGTGGAAAGCGTAAGAGGTGAGGAGATGGAAAAGGCGAAAGGAGTGGCGAACCGGAACGCGCTGAATGCGGCGATTATGAACACCGGTCCCACACTAGTTGCAGTAGCGGCATTCTCACTATACAGCGGCGCGATGAACAAGGAGATGACCCCGGATGTTATCTTCCCCTCGTTGTCGTTGTTTTCGTTGTTGCGGTTTCCTGTTATGTTCTACCCGCGGTGTTTGGCGATGGTCGCCGACGCGTTGGTCGCCTTGAGACGACTGCAAAAGTATTTCCTGCTCCCGGAGGCGCTCGCGACGACGGTGGCGCTACCCGCGGTGGTGGAGGGGGACGAGGAAGCAGGTGTGGATCAAGTTCACTCGGTTCTTTCTGAAAAGGAAGTTCCGCGAGTGGGTGTGGATCAAGTCACGCTGGTGGATAAGCAACTGGACACTGAAACTGACCCGTCTGTAGTGGCTTCAATCAGCGGCGGATACTTCCACTGGACGGCGCTTAACAAAGCGAGCGCCGACGGCAAGATTCCCGAAACCACCACTCCGTTTCTCAAAAACATCGACTTGACATTGAAGAAAGGCCAACTCACCGTGGTGGTCGGTCCGGTCGGGAGCGGTAAATCAGCGCTTATATCTGCCTTGCTCGGGGAGATGCACGGGTGCGACGGGCCTGATGGCAGAGCCGCGGAAAAAGGCTCTCCGCAAATAAACGGCACAACCTCGTACGTTGCGCAAGTCGCGTGGGTGCAATCTCTCTCATTAAAGGAAAACGTTTTGTTCGGCAAGAGTTTCGACAAGATAAGGTACGACGACGCTCTGGACAGGGCGTGCCTCGGATCCGACGTGGCTCTGCTCCCTTTAGGCGATTTAACCGAGATTGGCGAGAAGGGCATTACGTTGAGCGGCGGGCAGAAGCAGCGCACGGCGATTGCGCGGGCGGTGTACGCGGATGCGGAGTTGGTGGTCATGGACGACCCGTTGAGTGCGTTGGATGCGCACGTCGCGAAGGATTTGTTCCACAAGTGCTTAGGCAAAGAACATGGCGTGTTCAAAGACAAGGCCGTTCTATTAGTAACGCACCAGCTTCAGTTTGTGCACCAAGCGGACCACATCGTTGTGATGAACGACGGCGTAATTGAGGAAAGAGGGACTTATGCCGAGTTGACGAGTAAAAGTGGCGGCGTGTTCAAACAACTCATGGAGTCCTACCACGGCGAGGATGACAACGCGCCGAAACAAGGGAAGAGTGAGACGAAGAAGACTGGAAACACGTTACCTGCTGTTGATCTCGAGACTGTAGCCCCTGAACCCACAGAAACCTCAGAAGATCCTTCCGAGGGTCGCATCGGCGAGCTGACAGAATTGGCGGCGGCGGCGGCGGGTGGCGCGCCTGGTGGAACTGAAGCGCCCACCTCTGGGGTCGCCGGTGTTCTCGCCGGGACCTCTTCTCCCCCTGAGTCCCCGAAATCAATGCTCGAGTCCAAAGCCAGCATGAACAGGAAGGACTTGTCACAAATGGACAAAACCAAAAACACCATGACTACGGAAAAGCGAAAAGAAGGCGCGGTTTCGGGGAAGACGTACATGACGTACATCCGAGCCATGGGAACGCCGTTTCTGTTGACGCTTCTGATGATCGCCGTGCTTGTTGAGCGGTTTCTGTCGGTGGTGTCAAGCGTGTGGCTCGCGTTTTGGTCCGAAGGGCACTGGGGCTTAACCAACGAGGACTACCTGTATGGCTTTGCCGGGATCGGAATCGGACAAGCGGCTATTTCCTGGGCCAGGACGTTCGCGTGGGCGTTGGCGAGTTTAGCGGCTGCAAATGAACTCCATTTAGCGTTGTTCACCGCGACCCTGCACACGCGTCTTTCGTTTTTCGACACCACGCCGTTGGGGCGCGTGATTCAGAGGTTCACGAAGGACACCGAGGTGCTTGATAACACCTTGGCGCAGAGCGTTTCGAGCTTTGTTTCTTTCGGCTTGTTGTTACTGGGTACGTTAGTGGTGATGGCGTGGGTGATGCCCGCTTTGTTGCCATGCCTGGTACCAATCGGCGCGTTGTACTACTACGTGCAGTGGTTCTTCCGCCCCGGTTACCGGGAAGCGAAACGTTTAGACGGCATCTCAGGTTCACCGATTTACGCGCACTTCGGCGAGACGTTGAACGGCATTTCCACAATCAGGGCGTTTGGCCATCAAAAACGGTTCATCGACGAAAATGAATCACGCATATCAATCAATCAGCGCGCGGACTACACGCAGAAGTGCGGGTGTGACCGGTGGCTACCTGTGCGGTTAGAAACCATCGGCAACTCAATCACCTTCGTCGTTGCGTGCTTAGGAACCTGGCAGAGGGGAAATGCCACGGCGGGGCTTGTGGGTTTGACCCTATCCTACGCCATCGACATGACCGGGTTGCTTTCGTGGCTGATACGGATTGTGAGTGAGTTAGAAAGTCACATGGTGAGCGTAGAGAGAGTCGCGGAGTACGCGGCGCTCGAGTCCGAGGAAGCCACCGGGGCCGCGTTGAGAGGAGGAGCCATCCCGGTGAAACCAAACTGGCCAACTGCCGGCGCGATTCAGTTCAAAAACGTCCAGATGAGGTACCGCCCGGGTTTGCCGTTGGTGTTGAGAGGCGTTTCTTTCGACGTCGCGGCAGGGCAAAAGGTTGGTATTTGCGGCAGAACGGGTAGTGGGAAATCCACTTTGATTGTCGCGCTTTGGAGGCTGGTAGAGCCTAGTGGAGGTTCTGTTTTCCTGGACGGCGTCGACATTTCCAAAATCACGCTGCGGGATTTGAGAAGCCGAATCACGTGCATCCCCCAGGACCCGATTCTGTTCAGCGGGAACGTGCGTGATAATTTGGATCCGTTTAAAGATCATACTGATGAGGAGTTGTGGTTTGCGCTTGAAGCGGCTAGACTGAAGCAAGCGGTGTCAGAGCACGGCATCGGGCTGTTAGCGCCGGTCGCGGAGTACGGCGAGAATTACAGCGCCGGACAACGGCAGATGTTGTGTTTAGCGCGCGCGTTGTTGCGGGATACGAAGGTTGTGTGTCTCGATGAGGCCACGGCTTCTGTGGATTTGGAAACGGACAAGCTCATGCAAGATGTCATCGCCGATCAGTTCAACTCGCGAACCATCCTAACCATCGCACACAGAATCAACACGATTATCGAAAACGATAAAGTCGTGTGTCTCGATAAAGGTGAATTGATAGCGATGGCCACGCCGGCGGAGATGTTAAGGGATGAGGGAAGTATGTTCGCGAATTTAGTCAAGGAAACTGGCGAGCAGTCCGCGCGGAACTTGAAAGCGCGCGCGGTGGAGTGCGAGCAAGCAAGGGCGGCCGGCGTGCCGATCAGAAGAGTGGGGAGCAAGGGAAGCGTGGGCAGTGGGTTAAACACAAAGGGCGGCGGCGTGTGAGTGATTGATTTGATACGCATAACAATTTGATGAATAAAAGACTTTTCTCTTTAAAATATAAAATACAATGGCAGGTCTATGCATCATTCATCACGATCGCACGCTTACTTGGGCAGGAGCGAGGCGTTGCTTCCGAAGAAGACGTGCGTGGGGTCGCTGACGTGCGCGGCGACATTGGCGACGGGTCCGACGCCGGTGTACGCTTGCTGCGCGAGGCACCCGAGGAACGCGCCCATCGCCAGGCGGCAGTGCTTGAGTTCCTGGAGCTTCAGCTTCTCAAGGTCGCCCTTCTCCGCGAGCTTGAAGGGATCAAACCTTCCGCCGGGGTACAGGGACGGTTCGGGGAAGCCCTTGGGGGGCGCGGTAAGTCCTCCTCTGTAAGCTTCCGCCAATCCCATCGCGACGACCTGGATAGCCACGACGGCGTAGAACGAGGGCAACCCGCTTCCTTCAGGCGCCAGCGGCGCAGGGGCGCCAGGGAAGGTGTAGTTCTCAAGGCACGAAGTGGGGGTGCACAACGCGCCGGTTTCGTACCACGGGATACCGGTGGCTTGCTCCTGCGCCACGATGCCGGGGATGGCCAGCATCGCCCACCGGCCGTGAATCACTTCGTACTCCGCGGCTTTGGACATGGACAACACGTCATCGTTGCCCAGAGGGGACGCGGTGTCCGCGTCGGGGGCGCCGGGGTAGGTGCCGGGCTCCTGTGGGGTGAGAGGGGGGATTCATGGTCAGAGAGGGTCGATAGCTTCTTCATTAGCGGACGATCGCGAGTAAAAGAACGCGATGCGCGACCGACTTCGCGAAACAGGTAAAGAGCTCGACGTACCGGCCACATGTTCGCCTGGACTTTGACAGCGGCGCGCCTGGCGGTGGTGCGGCACGCGCTGGAGGTGGGCACGACGGCCTTGACGACGGAAGCAGAGAAGGTGAGAGCGGACATGGTGTGTCTTTGGTGTGTGCGGGAATGGGTCTGGTGGCGCAGCAAACTTTCGCCGTTTTCTGGCGTTTTCGTTCGCCGGGATCGATGATGGCCAATAAAAATTCGCCAGTCCGACCTGCAAAATCCCATCTCGCAAGATCCTGTCCGAAATACCCATATGAGAAAATGGAGAATCTTGCAAGGAAAAAATCGAGCAGCACGGAAGATGCATTGACGAAATGCCGGCGATTTTTTCTGGGCTCTCAGGTGCCGAGATGAGAATGAAACCATAACTCAGGCGCACGGTCTGTGCCCCCCATGGAACGCGAGGCCGCGGCGCGTCGTCGCGTCGCGCACCTCGCGGATGTCACGTCATCATCCTCGGGTGTTCCGTCCGGCACGTCCCAAGGAGTGGGTCGCGGTGCGGTCGTCGTTGTGGGCGGCATGGTTTTGGACGTGCAGGCTGCCCCACCGCCGGGCTCTTCGCTCCTTCGAGGCACCACCACACCGGGTTTCGTGCGCCAGACTCCGGGAGGCGTGGGAAGGAACATCGCCGAGGGCGTGGCCAGGGCCTCGCAAAAAGGCACAACTCCGCCTCTTCTGATCTCCGCGGTGGGCGACGACCTCGCGGGCGCGGCGTTGATGGAGGCGTGGCGAGGGCTCTTTTTGGACAGATTTGCAATGGATGCCTCCGTCGCAACTAGAGGCGTTCGCGTGTGCCCCGGCGCATCCACGCCCACGGTCGCGGCGGTGCTCGACAACAGCGGCGAGGTCGCCGCTGCGGTCGCGGATTGCGACACCGTGGAGCGGTTTTTAGATTCGAAATGGATCAACAAACACTCCACGCAAATCGCAAATGCGGCGGCAGTGGTGTTCGACGGGAACGTTTCGCCGAGCGCTTTAGCGGCGGTCGCGAACGCGACACGCGTGAAGCGCATGGGCAATTACACTAAAGAAAATAAATCCCCCTTGCTGTGGTTCGAACCCGTGTCCGTCGCGAAAGCAGTAAGAGCCACCGAGGCGAGAATTCTGCACCTAATAGACGTGGTCTCACCGAACGTGGAGGAACTGCGAGCTATGGCGAACGCGGCGAGAAACGGAGACGAAAATAGTCACGCGCCGGCGGCGGATCCGTCCCCAACCGCGACCGCATTGGAAATCGTCAAAGCTGTGCGCCACGACATACACACCCTTCTCATGGCTGGCGTTGGAAACGTAGTCCTGACGCTCGGCGAACGGGGGGTTGCTCTGTGCTGGAAGACGAACAGAGACGAACGGAGTAACGGAAGTGGACACCAAAAAAGAGAATCGTTCACGTGCGTGTACGTTTCAGCGTTCCCTGCGAACGTTAAAAGTTTAGTCGGCGCGGGGGATGCGCTCGTCGCTGGGTGCGTCGCGGCGCTGTCTAATGGGTATAGGATAGACAAGGCAGTCGTAATCGGCGCGGCGGCGGCGCAACGAGCAGTGGAGACTGATTTGAATGTCGCCATCGGGCCGGGCGTTTTGTTTTCGGCGCTGGAAAAATTAGCACAGTCAGCGCAGGTTGTGCGTGACACGGTGTGGGTGTAGCAAGGTATAGGACAACAGCTTAGGGTTTAGGGTTACACAGGTGCGTGGTACACCTCTCTGCTAGGTATAGGTACTAGAAGAATAGATGATAGGAACAAACGATTTGTTGTACACTCGTCGTGTCTTTCATTACATTTACATTGGCTTCTCAGATTCCATCACAACAGTTCGTCATCCTGCGGAGCCTTCGCCGTGGTCGGTACCCAGGTTCTGGTCATCCCCGTGGGCCCGCATTTCGTTTTCCACGTGGGCGCAACCTTCCCCAGCTTCGGCCGCGCCGTGGCCTTGGCGATGTACTCTTTGTGCGAACGTTCCTTCGCCTCAGCCTTCGCCTTCTCCGCTTCATCAACCGCCCGCTGTTCCGGAATCGAAACCCCGTACGTTGTTTCCCACTGCTTCTTCACTCTTTGTTCGCTTTTGATCTGCTCGTTCCAGAAACCCATCTCGCCAGTGGCGCCATAAATCCACGACATCGCGTAAGAGGGTGTAATACCAGTGGCACGCGCCGAGAAGTGAGGCCTCGTCCCAAGGGGAAAGTAGTTTCACGATTCCGGAATTGGCAGTCAAAAAGTTGAGGTGCCAAAATATTTCACGCCAACAACGGCAAGGTGCCTAGGTCTCTCAGAGCAGGCGGCGCCATGTTGTTCCCCACGCGTTTGGCGCTGCTGCTGGCGTGCGTCGTGGCGAGCGTCTCTCCTCCAACCGCGTTCGCCGCGGAAACCAACGACGACAACCCCCTCGCGGTGGTGGACGCCACCACCGCGGATGGAAGAGTCTGTTCCGTCGGCCCGTACGGCTGGTTCTGCGACCCCCCCGCGGTGGAGTACGACACGACGTACTACGCCCCGACGGAAGTGCAGGGTTTCCAGCCGATTTACAGGGAGGGAAGCTGGGTCGGGGCGATTCCGGAAGGGTTGCCGCCTTTGTGCATCGACGAGTGCGTGGAGGACTGCAGACCGCCGTGCCCATTGGAGTGCGTGAAGACGAAGTTCAACTTACGAACAGAACAACTGGACACCGGAAGCGCCGGTGTGTACGTAGCGCACCAGTTTTACGTCAACCCGTACAACGGCAACGACGGGAACCCTGGAACGCGGCAGTTTCCGTGGGCCACCATAAAACGCGCACAGGCCCAGGTCAGATTCCTACGCGTGCAAAACGCAGAAGCGCCAGATTCATCGAAACTCCTGGAACCCGTTCAAATTTGGATACGATCCTTCGACCCGAAGCAAACCGAGTCGCTGGAGTCGCAAATGGACAACAGTAGGTACATGGGGTACACGATTAAGGAATAGTAGGAGTAGATTAGGCCTGTAGGAGCGTAGAGCTGTAGAACAAACAAGTAGCATGTAACTATCGATTAAATAGACTAAACCCGCCCCGTTAGTAGTCATCCTCTGCCAAAATCTTCTCGATGAGCTCCTTCCTCGGCCGTTCGTTCGTGCGCGGCCGGAACGTACATGCCTCGCGTTCCCGCAGTTCCTTTTCCATTTGAAGGCGCAGCTTTCGCGCCGCGGCTTTCGCGCCTTGCGACCCGAGGGCGCTGATTTTCGGCGAAAGCGGCACGGTCTGCCTGTGTTTCGTGGACAACGAATGGACATCTTCCAGAAATACTTTCGCCGCTCGCGCCTTGGTTTCGTCCTCCATCGCCTTCGCGCGTTTTCTCAACTCCAAGTGGCGACCCAGGCCTGGGACTACTTCTGCAACCGTATTCGTGCTCTTCTGCCTTTCTTTATCCCTCCGTACCCTCCCCTGGTTTGGCTGGAACGTACACTGTTCCAACTCTTTGAACTCTTTTTCGTTGCGCGCTTCTTGAAGCACGACTTCCTTTTCCCGGCGGTATTCCCGGATGCGCGAAACGATGCCATCCTTGTGCGCGTAGTTGACTTGAAACGGCCGGGGCGCCGCGTCAGCGTGTTTCGCACCGACGTTGGGCTCGAACGTGTGTTCCTGGTGGAACGCTTCTTGGGCTGCTGCTTCTGCGGCCGCGCGAATCTCAGCGCCCCTGGGGTTGCTCACGAGCTCGTGCAGCGGCGTGGGTTGTTTTGTCCTCGCGGCGTTTGAAAGCTTTGGCCGAAACGAAAATTGCGCGTGAAAGTTTTCCTCCGCTTTCAAACGCTTCTGCTCGCTCTGCTGCTTTTCAAGAAACGCCAGACGCGCGATCCGCTCACGTGGAGTCTCCCCTAAACGCACCACGTGCTTCGACCGCAAAAGCACTTCGTTTGTGTTGCCGGTGTTCGGGTGGAACGTGCAGTCGCTTTCCAGCTTGTCGCGAATCGCGTTCTTCTCCTTCTCGCTTTTCGCGAGGTGCTCGGCTTGCCTGTCCAGAAAAGACCCAGCGCCCCCGCGGACGCCTTCCTCGGCCATCATCTCGCATAAACGCCGCGTGTTGTCGTTCAGCCTGGGGGCGAACGTGTGCTCGTCCCTTTGTCGCGCGTCGTACGAACGCCTTCGGGCGCTGGAAGGCCGGGCGGAAGAAGGTCTCGCCCCCGCAAAGGAATTCCTTGCACTTCCGGGTCGTGACGACGAGAGGCGCTCCACAGGTAATCGCCCTTCGTACCCCGCCTCTTCCTCCAGCCCTCTGGCGATGGCGCGGGAGGCGTCGTTGACTTTCGGCGCGAACGTCAAATCCGGGTTCTCCAGCTCGGCCTGTACCCTGGCCGCAGCCAACGCTTCTTGCTTTTTCCGCAAAAGGTCACCCACACGCTCGTGAATCGGACGGTACCCCTCGGCTTCAACCGCGGCTCTACTGTTGTCGTTGATCGCGGGCTGGAACGGAAACGACGCGATTTCCGCTTCCGCGATTTGACGTCTGGCGTCTTCCCGCCGGCGGTACCGCATCTCGCCGTCCGCGTACAAGCGGTCGGGGAAGGACTCGTGGGCTTTCGCGGCGCGCCGCGCCGACGCGACGCCAGCCTCGGCACTCGACACTGTGCCAGTCGCCATCCGCGGCCCCCTCCCCACTCGCGGCGCGAACGTACACTCCTTGGTTTCCTCCTTGGCTCTGTCCTCTCGCACCTGCTCGCACTTCTGCCACAGCTTCGTCCGGGGGGTTGATAAACGCTGCATGCGCTCCTCAGATGTAACGGAATCAGAGTTACCTTTCGCCGACTTTGGCCGCGAAGCGTTTACTTTTGGTTTGAACGTCAACTCCTTCTCTTCCTCTTGTTTCGCCCTCACCGCGATGACCGCTTTCGAGTGCCTTCCCGCTTTCATAGCGCTCAAGTTGAAGGGGGCGCTTACCCCAGGCGTGTGACGTGGCCTATCCCTCGGCGCGGACGCGGGGCGCACGGCGCGGCGCCCGACTTGCGAAGCAGCCTTCGCGGGGGTGATGAATGAACCGGAATTGCCTCGAGTCGAATTTGGCGTATATCCACCGGAGTACGTCGGGGAGAAAGTCGTAGAGCCTGTGCTTTTTCCCGCCCCGGTTCCGGATAACCTCTGCTGTCGCTCCAGCAGAAGCTGCTGCACCCGGTCTCTTCTCTCCGCCGCTGTCATCACGCCTGGGTCTTTTTTAGGCTCCGCGCCGGAGGTTGATTTTGAGCTCGAATCCCTGGATCGATGTTTGTTCAGCCGGGTCATGATCTCACCTCGTCGTTCATCCGTCAGCCGGCCGTCCTGTGCCGCCGAAGCGGAAGCCCCGCCGTCGCCCGCGCTCTTCTTCGACCCGGCTTTATCACTAGGGAAGCTGTCCATCGCGAGGAGCTCCTCGCACAGCTTGATGTCCGCCTCCATCTGCGTGGGGGGATAGATGTCAGGGCGGTTGAACTGAGGCAATGTGGGAAATTGAAGTTAAATTTCGAGCGGCGCGTGCGTGGGAGAGCGTTTAGAGTGAACGTTGGGGGTTAGCGCGGGCATGCGACACACACGTACCTGCTCCAGACTCAGATCCTTAAACCCGGCGGACGCCATCGTGCTTGAGTTCGAGCGGACGGCGGGTACGCTTAACGAACGTACAGAACGCCGCCCGATTACTGTCTCACGACAAAATCAAATCCCACCCAATCCGCGGCGAGCGACAAAGGGAGGGTGTGCGGTAGTAACCAGTAGGTCCGCCCACGCTGCTCACGCAACCACTCCACAAACACGAACGCCTTACGTTCGGGACCGGGCGCCGCGTCGATGCGCGCGCGCTCCTTCCAATGCGGAGGAGTTGCAGTCCAGGCGGATGAAACCTCATGGCCAAACACAAACGGAAACTTCTTGGAGTCAGTTTTGGCAATTTCTGTTGGTTTCAAATGCTTCAGTTGCGATGAACGATACACAACGTGACTCAGGCTCCCGGGTCACTCCGCTGGAAATAGGTTTCAACAGAGGAGCTTGATCGGTACAAAAATCTAAGCGCGTCAGGCTTCGTCAGTTCGTATGCAAAACAGTCTGGCGATCGTCGTTCCCCCCCTTTTTCGCCAACTGTAAACAAAACACGATGTGTCTTTCATCTTGGTGCGATCGTCCGCGCCCATCGCCCCAGAGTTCTCGCGCGCGATCGTATTACCGCACGGGCGCTCTTCCAACTCTTCGTGTGAATGGCTGCTCTAGGTGCTATGGCATCCTCCGCGGCGGTCTCCGTCAAGGCGGCCGCAGCGGGTCGTTTCGGATCCAAATCCAACGCGGGGCTCCCCAAGCATGGGGTCAAGGCGACGCGTCGCGTCGCCGTGACCACGTCCGCCACCGCACCTGGCGACTCCGGGGATTTCGCCCCCGCGCCCTCGACACCCCCGCCCCAGGTGTTCAACGCCGCGTCCATCAAGGTGCGTGTTGTGCCATGTGACACCGATCCCATGCCCAGATCTTCCGTGATTTTTCGTTACGCGAAATTCATTCTCCCGACACCCCCCACTTCGGGAGATCGTCAAGACAAGACATACCATGTTCGCTGACCTTTCCTTCGATTCACCCCTTTCCCTCTACTGATAGGTCGTCGGTGTGGGCGGCGGCGGCTCCAACGCGGTGAACCGCATGGTGGGCAGCGACATCAACGGCGTTGAGTTTTGGATCGTCAACACGGATTCTCAAGCCATGGCCACCGCGGCTGTTCCCCAAAATCAGCACATCCAGGTTGGGAAGGAGCTTACCAGAGGGTTGGGCGCGGGGGGCAACCCCGAGATCGGCCAGAAGGCTGCTGAAGAATCTCGGCAATCGATCGAACAAGCCCTGGCTGGTTCGGACATGGTGTTCGTCACCGCGGGGATGGGCGGCGGCACGGGGTCGGGCGCGGCGCCCGTCGTCGCCGGCGTCGCCAAAGCCGCCGGCATCCTAACCGTCGGCATCGTGACGATGCCGTTCAAGTTCGAGGGACGTCAGCGGTACAACCAGGCCATGGACGCGGTGGAGCGGCTGAGACGCAACGTCGACACGCTGATTGTGATCCCCAACGACCGCTTGTTATCCGCCGTGGACACCGCGTTGCCCGTCCAGGACGCGTTCCTCCTCGCGGATGACATCTTGCGACAAGGCGTCAGAGGCATTTGCGACATCATCACGTTACCGGGTTTGATCAACGTGGATTTCGCGGATGTCCGGGCGGTGATGGCGGATGCCGGGTCTTCCTTGATGGGCATCGGCCGCGCTACGGGGAAGAACCGCGCCAGGGAAGCCGCCGCCGCTGCGATCTCCTCCCCCCTCCTGGACCTGGGCATTGACCGCGCGACCGGCATCGTGTGGAACATCACCGGCTCCAAAGATTTGACTCTTCACGAAGTCAACGAAGCCGCGGAGGTTATTTACGAGCTCGTCGACCCGTCCGCGTTGATTATCTTCGGCGCGGTTGTCAACCCGTCCATCAAACTCGCAGAGGGCGAGGTCGCCATCACCCTGATCGCCACCGGGTTCCAACCCTCCGCGAACCCGCAAGCCGGGATGCAACCCGGAATGAGAGCGCCGCCGCCGCAACAGCAGCAGGGCGAAGTAATGGGATGGGGCGCGCAGGGAGGAGAACAACCCCCGCCCCCGCCCAGAGGCGGAGGTGGAGGAGGCATCCCCAACTTCCTCAAGAGAAGAATGGGGAGATAAGAGTGTCAGGTGAGGAAGGTCTCTTTGTGAGATGAAGGAAGTTAACGTTTACCGTGTAAATAAAATCGCGAGAAAAACAAAAAAGAATGAATCACTCATATATCTTCACATGCTTGGTATTCTCAACAATACTCGACAGTACTCTACAGTACTGCACTGCCCATACTCCACTCTACACACACACAACACTCCTCACGTTACGTTTCCGTTTTGCCAAATAAAAATCGCGCCCTCTGATCCGACGCTGACGATTTTCTCTCCATCCGGCGTGAACTTAACCTTCGTGACCACCCCTGAGTGCCCCTTGCCGGTAAAGAAGCACTGCCCCTCGTCGTAACCCCAGACCTTGACTTCCTTGTCCCCCCCCCCAGTGACGATCATGGTTCCGTCGGTTGAAATATCCAACGAATTGATCTCCGCATCGTTTGAACCGTCGAGCACGCGAATCGCGGTGCCGTCGAAACTATCCCACCACGTCACTTTGCGGTCCGTCCCACCTGTGACGATTTGCGACTCATCCGGGTGGTAGGCGCAGGATTTGAAAAACGTGTTCGCAGTCAACGCGTTGGAGCGCACGAATCTCTGCAAATCCCAGATAATTGCTGACCCATCACTCGAAGCGGACACGCACTCGCTGTCATTCGCTCGTAACGCAAGCGAGTTAATAGGGCCTTTGTGTTCCTTCATCGACGCGACCATGGTCTGCGACTCGGCGCCCACGCGCCACACCCGGACGTTTCCCTCCTTGCCGCCCGAGACGATCCGGTCGCACGACCCTGAGCCTATCAAACAAGTCACTCCGTGCGGGTGCGCGTCGTCTATGGTGTACAGCAACCGCCCACTCTGCGGCGCGAAGGCTCGAATCTTGCCATCCGCCCATCCGCTTAAAATCGACCCGCCGTCGGGCATGAACGCCACGGAGAGACACTCCACGTTCGGCACTTTAATTCGAAGCAACTCCCTGGCTTCCGTGATGTGCCATATTCGAACATCCTCCACGCCACATGTAGCAAACACCTCGCTGTACCCCACTGGGAACGCCACGTCATTGATCCGGGCCGAGTGACACGTTTGAATCAACTCGCTCAACATCCCTTGAGTGGGCGAAAATTTAAGGTAATACACGTTGCAGGTTTCCGTGCCGGCGTATAAACCAAACCCGCCGTCTTTGTGCTTGCCAGGGGCCATGACGCATGAAGTGACGCCGGATTCGAGCTTTGTTGTCGCTAGGAGACGCATGGTCCCGCGCTCGAGTACGCTCACCGACCCATCACCCCCGCCTACTACGATTTCGCCAGACGTAGCGTACGCCACCGCCGCGATTCCCTTCGGCACCCTTGCTTTGTGCGGGCCCGCGTGCTTGAACAGCTGCGCCGCTAAACTGACCTGAAGCACGTCACCGGAAGTGGTGCCGGCGTACATGTACTCGTCCTGTGTTGGGAAGGGAGGAATGGAGAGTTTTTAGGGGATAATAGAGGGTCAGGGACGTGTGTTTGGGGAGCGAGCTGGGGATTGAAAAACAAAAAACCAAAAACTTTTGCAGAGAGCCTTTTCGTTCCAAAACAAGCATCGATTGGGATTGACCCGATTTGGGATCTTCCCCCGTGTTCGCCTTCCCCCACCCCTTACCTGTTCGTCGATCGTGATGTAGTTCGTGTCCCGTCTGATGCTCCCCAAGCGGCACGGCGTTGGGCGCAGTTTACGGTTCGTGAGGTCAAAGTCCCACACCACCAACGTGTTCCCGCCCCCGGTGACTAATTGTTTACTGGAAGTGTTCAGGAACCGCACGCATTTAGTAAGACCCGGTGTGGGGGTGCCGCACACCGCGTTGCCTGATTGCACGTCCCAAATCACCAACGAGTTGTCATCCTGCCCGCCAAGGCTCGCTAGGTACGTGCCGTCGTGCGAAAACGATAACTCAGCAACCTTGACTTTGTGTAAACTCATGCGATGCACGATGGACCGGGCTTGCAAATCCCAGACGATTATATCAGCGCTGAAGCCCATGTTGGTGATCTGCCCCGAGGCTAGATAAGACCCGTCCCGCGAAATCGCAAGGCAGCTCACTTCATCCGTGTGGCCTTGCAGGAAGCTCTGCGAGTACGTATCCCCGAGCTCCTTCACAACGATCGTAGCACCCAAAGGGTACGCCATCGTCTTGCCGTTCGGATGGAGCACCAAACCGCCTCCGATGTGGCCCGCGAATCCAACCACGGACTCGAGAGGTAGGAGCTCCATGGCCATCAAGCACGATTTGGCTCGCGAAAGCGTTCGTCCAAGCGCGTCTCGCCACGTGCGTCGCCGGGTGCGCGCGGTCGATGTGGTCGCGCGGGCCACGACAGGGTCGTTCAATCGAATGCACAATGCGCCAAAACCGGAGACTGCTGGAAAACGGGCAGCCAGCCGAAACTTGTGGAAAAAGCCTCCCGCCGCCCTGCCGTCTCCACACTCGAAGGCACACGCCTCTGGTCTCGACTACAGAGGCACTCGCCTCTGATCGAACCGCGGAAGATCCCCGAGCGGAACACTACGCGCCGCTTCTTTTCTCGTATCAAGACGTGTTCGTGGCGCGTGAGCGCGAGAGACTTGAAGAGACTTTGCTCGATCGCGCGACGGACGTGAAAAGTATGGCGAAATGGGGCGAGGGCGACCCGCGTTGGCTCGTGAGCGAGCGCGACGACGGCGCTAACGTCAACGGGTGGCACTGGCAAGAAAGGAACTGCATGGGCTGGGGCCGGGAGCGTTTAACAGAGCTGTTGACCGGGGTGTCATTTGAGTTCGGCAACGACACGACAGCGAGGGTAGTGGAGATCGTAAAGTTTGACGGAGACGCGTCTGTCACGATACGAAAAGGAAACAAGAAATTCGCCGTCTTCGACTTGAGCGTGACCTTGAAATGGGAGGGGTCTTTGGGAGCAGAGGGTGACGAGGACGTCAAAGCCGTTACAGGCGAAATCAAGCTCACCGAGTTCGCGAGCACAAACGACGAGGACGAGTACGAGTTCGCGGTGACGTGTTCGGACGGCGACGCGACTGCCAAACAATTATTTAAAAAGAAAATTGCGGGAGTTGTAGCGCAAACGATTCAGCCGCACTTAGCGTCGTTCGCGAAAGAACTGTCGGAGATGTGATGGATTGATTAGTGAGAGGAAGAGAGAAGGCAGTATATTGATTAATTCGTTGACATATTACTACTAATACAAAGTCGTCATCTTATACTGCTAGTAGAAATCCCCGCTCCCGTCTGACCCTCCGCTTCGTCCTCGCCGGTGTCTCCCCACCAAGTTCCCTAAACTTGACGTGCGCTGCGTGGCCATGGAATGAATCCGGTCCTTCTCCGCCCTGCGGTACGCTTCGCTCATGATTTCATCCCTCTGGTCTTGCGTTATAACATTGTTTCCAAACGCCCACTCCAAGGTGTCGTTCATCTTGACGATGGACATGCCCCGCGCGTCTGCCGTCCTGCGCAACATCAACGCCTTGTTGCGCAACGATATGTCGATAGTACACGCGGGCTGCTCCCACGGCTCGCCATCCACGTGCATGGGGAACCCTTTCTCCACTATTACCTTTACGTTCCGGGCTTGGCAAATACGAACCGGTTTGTCTACCCCCCAGTTCAGTTGGCCTAGGTGTAACGCTCCGTAAACAACCACCACGTCGACCATCCCGTCCTGCATGCTACTCGCGCCGTACCCCTCGCTACTCTCCCACATCCGCACCCCCCCCGCGAACGAGTTGATGTTCAGCAGAATCAAGCCCTCGGTTTCTGGAGGCAGCTCACACCGCACTCCGTCCGCGATGACGTGCACGTGCTTGTGCAAACCCGCACACGAGTGCTCCACGACGTCCCGGAACCCAAACAGCCCGTACAGAATTTTGTTGGTAAACGCGCTGAAAAATAAATGGGGCGACACCGTGCGCGTGCGGTGGAACCGCAAAGCCGCTTGCGCGTCAACGCCTATTCCTAAATAGTTCTGGAACACCAGCTCTTTGGGGTTGGGCTGGAGGTGAGTGCTTTCGGTGACGTGGGATGTGCCGCTCGGCGCAGTACTGGCGGTTGACCCTCCGGCGTTGGTACCGCTCGTTTCAGCGCCCCTTCGCCCGCCCAACCGGCTGCTTCGTCTCCCCCCCACCCCCTTCCCGTTTGAATCTTCAAACTCGGTGACTTTGTTGTACTCGGAGTCGGGAATCCGTCGCTTGCCTTTCCGAGGCGACGGGGGAGGCCCGCGCGGGTCTTTCGGCGTGATCGCGACTTCCCACCGGTCCAGAATAGCGGGGTGCGCTTCTAAACATTGCAAAAGAAGCTCGGAAATCAAATCGTTGTTGAACCCCCCGCCCCATCCTAGGACTCGCGCCAAGTCGTTCCCAGTTCCAAGCGGCAGAATACCAACCGGCGGCTTAGGGTCTATTTCCGTTAGCGATTCCATAGTCTGTAATATCCAAGCCACGGTTCCGTCGCCTCCACACACAAGAATCCTTACCCGCGGCAAATCGCAAAACTGCCGCAACGCTACTTTCGGATCTGTTTTGTGTAAATCCACGACTTGCAACGGGTTCAGGTTTTGACGTAGCTGGTGGAACAAGTAGCCCCCCAATTGGCCGCCCGACCTACTGTTGACAAACACCAATAGAGGCACACTGTCTTCAGGTAATAAAGTCGGGTCTATGCTCGTAATGCCCGTGTACTCGCCGTTGCGTTTCTTGCGGCTAAGCTTTCGCGCGACTTTTTTCGTTAGTCTAGTGAACGGGGATCGCATCGGCGCCTCCGTCACGCACTCGGGGGGAAGAATCAACCTCGCGTGCTTACTCTGTTGCAGCGTGTAGTACCAGCCGCGTTGCGCGCGCCTGTGAGGAAGGGGGGTAGGAGGGTTAGTTTGAGTATGACTTGTAATGGATAATGCAGCAGTGCATCATTTCGCTTTTTCGTTTATCGTTTTTTGTATGCGTATGAAATTGGGCATCGAGAGGTTCGAGCCTTGTCTCCCTCTACGTACATCCACTTCTGTATTCTCAGCACGATCCACTGCGTTGAGAAGACGATCATGACCATTGTCGTGAGCCACTGCGTCCATTCCTTCAGCGAGAGGATTGGAAAGTACTCGGAAAGCGGGACGTCCTCCACAAGCGCGGTGATGTTCAGGACCCAGCCTTGTAAGTTAACGCCGTCCGTGAGGTTCACGCCTTGCAGTCCTTCCGCGAGGGAGGTGAGGTTAAGGAGCCACGTATCGCCTTGAATTCTGTGTGCGCCAGTTACGGCTTCGTCTATGGTGTCTTGAACTGTTTCAACGACAGCGTCCGCCACCGTTTCCATCACAGACTCTACTACCGACTCCACCGTGACTCTCGTCTCCTCAACCTGAATCTCGAACGCCTCCGTCGTGCCTTCGTCTTCTTCGGCTACGAAATCCAACGTCGTCTCCACCACCGACTCCACCGTCATCGCCGTTTCCTCTTCAACCTCCATCTCGAAGCAACGCGACAAAACGCCCGCACGTCCCAGGTAGGCGCGCGGAACGTGTCTCTAGCGTCGCGCGAGCAGAGCGCGGGCGTCAATGCGACACCCGTCGAAGAGAAAAGCAAGAAGCGCGCGAGTTTAACGATAATAGTTATGAGAGACCGATTCTGAGTGACTGATTTTGGGGCCCAGTGGCCAACCGGCTGAACGGATATTCCAACACATATGGCCACTCCGGGACCGTATGAAGGTCTAGGACATCGCCTACGTGAGATATGGATGCGTTGTACACCTAAGGAACGAATCAAGCCATACAACCCCCATCATACCTGTCAAGGGGTGTACAGAGCACGTGAAGTCTCGTTTGAAGTTTTTCCCAGGAACCACTTTTTACTTTCACAAGTACCACTTTCAGTTTGGTACCCTAATCCCAACCCCTAACCCCCTACCCCATCCCCCACCCTAAATCCCGGTTGTGGTGGACATCCTTCGGAGGCCCTCCATAAAAAAACCGTTGGTGGCCCCTATTTTGGTGGTGGCGGTACCCAAAGGAGGTGGTACCCAAGAAAGAAAAAGCACCAGTCCAAAATCGGTCTCCCAAAATCGGTCACTCGTAACCGGCATAGTTCAACGTTCTCGAGTGTGAAAAAGGGCGTTCGGGTTGGCAGCTATTTCACTTTATTGACGCGCCACGGGGGCGCACTCACACCACGACCCGTGTGTCTAGAGCGATGGCGGCCGCGTCGTTCCTGGCGACGCGCGTCAATGTCTTCGGGCGTGCACGCGCGAACGTTGGTGCGCGCGGTCTTACCCACGCGCCGGTGGTCACGCCCGCTCGCGTTGTCCATGAAACGGCGGCACGATTCTCAAAGTGCCCGTCTCGGCATCGCCTCGCGCACGCGACTGTCGGGGGTTTGTCCGCTAGGGGACGCGGGTTCCACGCGGGAGTCACGACACACGCGACCGGTGACACTAGTGATGCCCAGTCCTCTGACCTATTGTCCCCTAGTGTCGTGTCCGCTGTATCACATGACGAAGAGAACGTCTCGCAAACGCCGCCGCCGAATGATGACGCGGCAGAAAGTAATTCGCAAAGTGAATCAGACGAGCTTGACGCTCCGCCATCGTTCTCCGCCTTGGGTTTGCCCAAAGCGCTATGCGCCGCACTGCAGGCGACTGGCTTCGAGGAGCCGAGCCTTCCCCAAATCGCGGCGATTCCCCAATTGCTGAGTGGGGACAACGTCGCGTTGCAGTCGCACACCGGGAGCGGCAAGACGATGGCGTATCTGTTGCCCGTCATCGCTAAAATTTTGGAGGAGGCGGATTTGCCCGCGAACGAGAGGAGCAATGATGTCAGATGCTTAGTCGTCGTGCCATCCCAAGAGCTCGCGATGCAGATCGTGCGCCAAGTGGAGCGCGTGTTAGGGGAGTTCGGGAAGTCCATCACGCAGCAGTGCATCGGGGGGGCGAACGTGAGACGCCAAGAAGAAGCAATTAGGAAAAAAAAGCCGCTACTAGTCGTGGGCACCCCAGGAAGACTCGCTGAACTGTCAAGAAACGGCATCCTCCGCACGCACGGCGTGAAGTGCCTTGTGATTGACGAGGCGGACGATTTGTTAGCCTCAAACTTCAGACGAGACATGGCGCGGATATGCGACCACACCGGTAAGGGCGTGTTGGGCGGGCGACAAACCGTGATCGTCAGCGCGACGCTCCGAAGAGAAACCCTTTCCCAGTACGAGTACATGGCCCCGGACTTGAAACAAATCGTGGCGGACAAGAACAGAGGCCAAACGGGTGGTGAAGGCACTGGCACTAACGGTAACTCTGACATTGACATCTCACCGAGCGCGTTGGCGCTGCCTCCAAACTTGGAGCACTACTCAGTGGTGGCGGATAGCCGGCACAAAGTTGACCGCCTGCGTAGCGCGATTCACGCCACCGGTGCGGAACGTGCGTTGGTGTTTCTTAATTTCGGCCACAGGTTGGCGGATGTCAGGGATAAGCTCGCCACACGAGGCATGAACTGCGGAGTGCTACACGGGGGTATGAACAAAATAGAACGCGCGTCGGAGTTGGCCAAGTTTCGGGCGGGGGATTTTCGCGCGCTGTTGGTTTCGGATCTCGCTGCGCGCGGGATCGACGTCCCCGAAGTGGACGCAGTGTTCAACCTAGAGCTTCCCACGGACGAGACGCACTACGTGCACAGAGCCGGACGTACCGGACGCATGGGCGCGGAAGGTTTGGTGTTGACGATTGTCGAGCCCAGGGAAGCGCACGTCATGCCGAAGATTGCGAAGAAACTCGGTGTCAATATTCGCGCGGCGGATTTGCAAAAGGGAAACCTGGTGCCCGACCGAGGCGACCGGCCGGGGGAGAGCAGGCAACAGAGGGGAGGCGAGGGAGGCGAGGAAAAAGGAAGAGATGCCCAAGGTGCTTCCAGCAGGGAGACTCGGAGTAGTGAGCGCAGTGAGCGTAGTAGCTCACGAGGAGAGGAGAGCAGAGGAGGGCGCGGCGGCGGAGGAAGAGGAAGAGGAGTTTCCGGACGAGGTGCTGGCAGACGCGGAGGTCGCGGGGCCTCTACTGCTGTGAGCGGCAAACCTCAAGGCGCGTACACGCCAAAGGGCCAGCCGAGACGTCGCACGAGGTCCGCGTCGTGAGTTGTTATCCTAATCTTGATATCACGAAATTCGTCTACCGTCGCTCGCGTTTTTTCGCTGATTAATAGTAGACGTTAAACGAATCAACGGTGGTTTGCAGCCTGTCCTTCATCTTCGCCCACCGCCGTTCACTTGACCCGGTCGTGAGGGTGTAGAACTTGCCCTGCGTGATCGTGACGATTGTCAGCGCGTGTCGCTCGTACGAGTTCGTCTTTGTGACGTACTCCAGGGCGTAGTACAAGTGGCCTTCCTTGTCCTTTCGCTGCGCGGTCTTTAACACCTTCGCCTGAGCGCCAGGGATGGCAAGAGCCTTTGACACGAGCGTCTTGGCAACCTCATCAGGCGTGCCAACCTCCGCGAGGGACTCCCTAGTCGTGGGGTAGATGTTCAGCGCCACGGACTCCAGCGGCTCGATAACATCCTTATAAACCGCGTCTTGCCCGTCCACGGAAATCTCTTGCCACCCCACGGGGTAGAAAAACTGGTACCCATCTCTGGTGTCCTTCACCACGGAGAAGCCTGATAAAGCTAGGGCGGGGGGGGCGTTCCCGAGCACCGCAGCGGCAGCGGCGACGCCGCCGAGCACGGCGCTGCGGCGCGTGGGCTCCGCGGACGCGCGCACGATGGTGCAGGCTCTTGAAGCCTTCACGGGCTTCGCACTGGAAACGCGCACGCACTGCTGCACGAGCGACGCGGACTGAGTGGCGCTGCGATCGAGGAAGATGATTGGAAAGGGTCGGGAAGGAGTTGTTGGGTCAGCGACGGAGGATACGGGAATATGAAGCGCTTTGGGGTGGAGCACGGGTCCGTGACGATTGGCAAGGCTTTCGCGACTGACCGCGAAGTCACGCGCGGTGTTCGTCGCGCGCCGATCGCATCCTTCGACAGTGGGAAGATAAAAGTAACCCGAATGCGTTCGCCCCACGCGAGCCCCCACGCTGCCCACGAGGGTGGGAGGTGATGGCGCGCGCGCGCGTACGAGCAGGTACGTCGGAGTGATCGAGCGGGTAGAGACGCACCAGGCCATCGTGTTAGACGGGGTGGTGTGTGCCGGCGAAGGTGTTCGCGAGAATGCCGGAGGGAGCGCGGTGGCTTGGAAGTTATCCACGTCGACTGCTGAAGGCTCCAGCTGGACCAATTTTCTCCGTCTAATGACTCAAGAAAAGTGTCCATTTTTATGAGTCATTAGGCTGGGAAACTTGCTAACCTGGAATCTCGCTGCAGTTGAGTTGCTTTTCTGCGTTTGAGGTCTCGCTCTTTTCGAACTCTCAGTGATCCGAGCGCAGGTCGGCGTCTCGGCGTGTGCACTCGGCACCACGGGCGATACTTCACGTGAGTTGCTTCTTGATACCTGTTGAAAACTGTCTCGCGTGACTGCGTTGGCATCTCGATACGGACGGGACGTCAGGTGACAACGCTCTCTGGGACTGTCTGCGTCTGAAAAACTCGATCGGCGGCAGAGCTGCACAAGCCTCCCGCCTCTTTCTCCACGCGAGAAGGTTTTTCTCTCACGATCTGTAGAGGAGCCTAGGTGATGTCCGGCGTTCCGACATCGGGCGGCGGCCCCTCACCCATGGCGACGGATACGCACGCACCACCCGCGCCTAAACGCGAGCTCTCTCCATCGCGCGCGGACGACGCTTCAGATGCTCCCGCGTCGAAAAAAGCAAAGAGCGATGTTGATGTGATTGGAGAGGCGAACGGAGTGGTGGCTACCGACGGCGGGTCCGAGAAACCCACAGTATCCAGCCACGTACCCACAAGCAAACCTCCAACGCAACCCGATACGCTCGCCGCTATGGATGAAAAGGCCAAGCATCCGACTGAGCGCAATGGGAAGCCTGCTCAAACCGCCTCGACGAAGGATCAAGACAAGATCGAGGCGAAGATCGCTGCTCAACTGCGCAGAGCCCAAGAAGACAAGCTCAAACGCGCCATGAAAACCCTACAGAGCGACCTTACGACGGTTGCCAAGGCGGTAGCGGCGAAGGAAGCCTCTGACGCAAAAGCAAAGGCAGCGGGTATTTCTTCTGAAGATTTGGAAACAGTTGTTTCGGGTAAAGGTGGGAAAGGGACGAACAAAGCCAAAGCCATCGCTGCGGCGAGTAACGCGGCTGGGAGCGCGACAAAAACCACGCAAGACATCCTGAAGGAGCCCAAGTGTCCGTCTGATAAATTGCCTGAGCACTTAGTCAGCTTCACGGGTGACACTTCTGACCGTCATGCCCTGATGGCCTGGAAGAAAGCCGTGGAGAAGCACAAAGACAGCGCCGAGCGTTCTCGCGACGCGTACGTGGCTAAAAGAAAAAAGGAATTGAAAGCGGCTGCGGCAAAGGACGCGGCTGGGGCGACGAAAATCCTCGCCGAAGTCACCAAGAAAGCCGAGGCGCTTGAGAAGGCCAATTTAGCGGTTGCGAAGAGCCAGAAGGAGTTGAGCGCAGTGCACGAACGAGGCACTGCGTTAGAAGAGACGCTGCTTGAGAAGGCCAGGTTACATAGGGAACCGTTCAGCGAGGCGAATCAAACCGCGATGGCGGCTTTGGATTTGAAGCTCGCGAAGATGGAGGGCAAGAAGTTTGGTGAGGCCAAGGCGGTTGTGGAGCGTGAGGCGGCGAAGGACCGGGAGAAGCAACAGGCGAAGGAGCAAAGGGAAGCGCAGCGGAAAGCGGAGAAAGCTGAACGCGACCGAGTCAAGGATGAGGAGAAGCGAAGCAAAGCAAAGGTAAGAGAAGAAGCGAGTGTGAAACTAAAGAAAAAGAAGGAAGACGCGATTAAACACAAACAGAAACTCGCAAAGTACCCGGTAGATGATCAGGAGTTGAGGGTAGAGTTTGAACAGGAAGCTACGCAGAAGAAATTAACCTGTGAAACCCTTGGGTATAAGCAATTACCCTCGCCGACTTTAGTAAAAGACGGCCCGTTTCTCGCAAACGAAGCCGCGCTGGCTGATTTCCTAAATGTGTTCGGCGAAGCGCTGAAAACGCCCAAGGGGGTTTCCACGGTGAAGGGAATACGAACCGTCATATCTGGAGCCGGTGAGGAGTTGCGCACGCTGTATCTGGCTCTGTTAAAGCCGTGCATGGAGGTTCAAGTGCTGGGCAAGGGGAAGAACGCGATGCAGTGGCGCAGGGTTTTATCCGACGCTACGTGGCCTGAAGTCGCGCGTCGAGTGCTGGAGAGGAAGAAAGTGGGAGGTGAGGGTTGCGTTGCGCTGGGTACGATGCCGTGGCAAAAGATGAGCGTGTCAGAGCACGTGTTCGCGATACGAGGCTTCGCTGACCTCGCCCTAGGCTCTGACAAGCCCCGGCAGATCATCTCGAAGCGGCTAGAGGAAGCGCAGGCGCTGCGGTATGCGCGCATTCTCGAGTACAACGCCGAGGCGCAGCGCCGGCGCAAAATCGAAAACGCCGCCAAGGAAAAGCGCAAGGCGATTCGCGCGGAGGCGGCGGCCAAGCGTCGTGCGGAGAAGGAAGCTAAGCGGGTAGCTAGGGAAGCCGCGATGGCCGCGGGCGAGGAGGTGGAGGAGGAAGAGGAAGAGGAAGAGGAGGAGGAGGAGGAGGAGGAGGAGGATCAAAACGAGGATGGTCAAAACGAAAATCTCGACGATGAGCCGTCGCCAATGGTGGAGGATGACGCGGAAGCCGTCAAGGAGGAGGTGAAGGATGAGAAGGATGATGAAGGTGACAAGAAATGTTCTCGCGCGCATAAGCCCCCTCGCGAGCCCTCACTCGACCCGATCTTCGAGCTCCCTCAACACCTCAAGGAGTATGACGGGCACCCCGAGGACCGCAAGGCGCTGATGGCGTGGCGGCAGGAGCACAACAAAGCGAGCGAGCGCCTCGCATTGGCACAACGCGAGTGGGACAAGAAGAAGAAAGCGGAGAAGCGGTTGCAGCAGGACCAGGAACGCGCAGAGAGGCTGCGCAAAGAGGAACTG
>MDSY01138859.1_pt1 | contig 31703 bp, 21 predicted proteins | sample 811131 | NCBI WGS metagenome assembly MDSY01 (sample SAMN05326643, study PRJNA326480) | marine metagenome | isolation source: seawater | place: Atlantic Ocean: South West | collected 2010 | reverse complement strand
CGCCGGGCGCATCGACGGCGATACTACTCAATTGACACCGTCAACTGACTCCCCCCCCGAAGCGTACGTGGTGGACTGCATTTTGTTTTTTGCGCCTGGGGCGGAGCAGGGGACTGTACACCCAGCAAGTAGAGACCCGAAAACGGGCGTTTTAGAAAACGGCGCACAGGTGCACGTCCTCCCTGTGAATTTGAAACTCATCGAAAAGTTTACGACTTGTGTTTTGGATTTATCTGGAAAAAACTTGAACGACCGGTCCTCACTGGACGCCATGGGCAAAGCCATCGATGAGCTTTATTTACAGTTCGATAACAGTGGTGTCGAGATGCCAACCGTGGACCCGGTTGTGGACTTGGGCATCACTGACGGTGAGTTCATAGGGTTAAAAGAAAGGTTAACCTCAATAGATACCCAAATAAAACAACACCATTTGTTCCGCGATAAGAAAAGTGACACTTCGGGTAAGGGTAGTAAAGCCAGCGAAAAGGCTTTGAAACGCGCGGAAAAGATAGCACACCTGATTGACACCGAAACCAGTCTAACCACAAAAATCAACGCCACCGAGCTGAGTAAGTTCCGGTCGGAGTTGAGTTCAAGGGCGGAGGTTTTAAAAAAGCTAGACCACGTCGACGATGACTTGGTGTTGAAACTGAAAGGCCGCGCCGCGTGTTGGATCGACACCGCGGATGAGTTATTAGTCACGGAACTCATGTTCAACGGCGTGTTTGCTAAATTGGGTCATCATGAACTCGTCGCCCTGTGCTCCATGTTCATCCCGTGCGAGAAGTCCAAGGAGAACGAGGACATTCACGACCGATCTGTGAGGGACGCGTTGAGCGAACCTGTTGCTCAATTAAAAACAACCGCTCGTCTCGTTGGCGAAGCGCAAAAACAATGCAAGATCCCAATCGACGTTGACGAATACGAAGAGAGCTTCAAAGTTACGCTAGTGGAGGTAACTTATGCCTGGAGTAAAGGGGGAAACTTCGATGACGTGCACAAAAAAACGGACTTGTTCGAGGGAACCATCACGCGGGCGATGCGACGGCTGGACGAGCTGATGATGGAATTAAGAGGCGCGGCGCTTTCCGTGGGCGACGATGCGCTCGCGAACAAGTTCGAACGAGGGGCGGAATCCATGAGGCACGGAATCGTGTTTGCGAACTCCTTGTATCTGTAACGGGTAAGTAGGGTTTTAGTGCTGAATTATGTATATCATTACATCAATAGCAAGGGCACCTAGCTAGAAGTCATACTCATGACTGTAAGTTCACTAACTCGCCATCTTACTCCGCGGGCGCGTCTCCCGCTCCGTCCGCGGCTTCCAGCTTGGCCTGCGCCTCCGCAAGTTCCTTTTTACAGGTTTCCAACTCCGAGGCTAACGCATTTTTTTCCTCGGTCAAAGCTTCGAACTCAGCGGGGGTGGGGCCGCCCAGGTTGGCTTTCAGGAAATCAATCGCCGTCGCCGGCTTGTCGGGCTCTTCGTATAATGAGACCAACACTTTCGTCAAGCTATCGATAACCCCCGCGGACTCAAGATACTTGCGGAACGCTTCCTTCTTCTGTTCGGTCGCCTGTGGAGGCATAGAAGGGTTGAGAAGGGCTCGAGAAAGGTCAGGTATCGGCGAGAAGGCGCTGGAGATTTATTTCTAATTTCGTCGGACACCGCGGCTTTTGTCGTTTGCCGACGTTGACCAGACGAGTCCGGCGTTTCGCGAGTGCACGGTGTGCGACACCTAGAGCACGGCATGGGCGACACGAGTGCGTTACACGTGTATCGGTGGACTGGTAATTCACGTCCACGGTGTTCGGTGGTCGGTCTACAGCTCCCACGCCAGTCAGCGCGGGTGCCGTGCCGTTGCCAAAAAAACATCGCTCAGCGCTTTCACGCGCGTGGGATGATGGACGCCTTCGCTCAAGCTACACACGTGCGCGACTCCACAGCAGACGGGGGAAGATACGCGAGGGGCGACGTACCATATCGACGTGCGGTCCGACCAGAGTGCGCGGCTGGGACGTGCGTCGTCGGCGCGCGCGAGAGTGTCTCCGGCGTTAGCGAGAGCGCGTTCTCCATTTACCATTTCGTCGAAACGTCAGTTTCTCAACGTCTCCGATTTTTCGTGAATCCACAGAGGCGCGATTCTTGCCCCTCCTCCGCAGTTCGCGGGTGCCTGTAGCAGGGTACACCGACGATATGGCGCGCGACGTCCCTTCCCTGGTGGCGTACACGGAGCCCGAGGCGTCAGTGTTTGGTAATGCTTCTGATGAGAAGGCGAAGGACGGGAACGATGACCTTTCCACCTCCCATGAAAAAGCCCCTTATGGGAAGGATGTCACCCGCGAGATGGTGTTGCAGTGTGTCTCCCGTGCGGGTTCAAAGAGAGCTTTGAACGAAAAAGTTGATCAATACCTCGCGAGGTTGACTCATGTTCCCCTTGAAAACAGAGATATAGGGTCGAATTTAGAAGTTATCATTCAAGTGTGCCCTGGTGTTCGGGTGTTGTACCTGTATGACAATTTGATTACTAGCATGAGTGGACTGTGTAAAACGCGACACCTCACGCACCTCCACCTGCAGAACAACAACATAAGTATAATAACCGGCCTCGATACATGCGGTACCTTGGAGAAGCTGTACCTAGACGGCAACTGTTTACGCAAAATCGACGGCCTCGGTGGGTGTGTCAACCTGAAAGCGCTGCACGCGAGTAACCAAAAATATTTTGAGGATTCTAGCAAGGCATCTAATGAGAATGAGTCCAAACAATCTCAACCCGCTTTGTCGTTCGACGTTCAAACCGTCGAGGCCATCGCGGGTTCGTTACTTCACCTGAATATTAGTCATAACGTATTGGCTGAGACAGAGTCGGTATCGTTATTGAGATCATTAAAGCACTTGAATATAAAAAACTGCGGGGTACGTTCGATTTGCGATTTGGAGCTGGTGTTGGCACGGTGCGGGAAGTTGCGTGATTTACATTCTGTCGGCAACCCGTTCGAAACCACGGAAAAGAAAATGCGCGAGAAAATTATCGTGCTGGGTGAGTCGCTGGTTACGTTAAATGACAAGGAAATCACCACACGAGAGCGCGTGTTTTTGAAACGGCTGGAAAGGAGACGAGGAGGGGAAGAGAGGCGAAAAAAATTAGATTCGCCAAACAGTAAAAATCAAATGATGGATTCAACCTTGTCCCGCACCAACAGCCACCAGCACCACCAGCAGCACCTCGAGACGATCGCGAACTTGGGCGAAGGTACCGTGGACCACGGGTTCGACTTTCCTGGAAGTGATAAGGGGGAGAAACCAGCACGGTTGGGGTCGCCGGGGGATTTGTTTGTCCCGGGGTCGCCGGGCGCGTTGTCGCCGGGCCCGTTATCACCGGGCGGGTGGCGCGACTTTCCCTCGCCCGTGGGGGCAAATAGTCCGAGGAATATCAACGAACGAGTGGGGAACCCTCAAACGAAACAGGTCGTCTCACCGCACAAGCAGCTGCTCGGCACCTTGGACGGCACCGGTACGTTCCACGACGGAATGGAGAGCAGGATGAACGTGGGGAGCCCTTCGCTCCTGTCGCCGAGGTTGACTCAGAAAGCGCTGAGCAGCACGAGCCGCGGAAGGGGCGGCAGAGGAAGAGGCGTCGCGTCATCGCCGCGCGCTGAGTCAAAATTCGGGTCGGACGCGCTTGATGGAGTGGGTGGTACGGCATACGTGCCTCCGAAACGGCCCTCTGTGCTTTCCGTGGAGACGAATGCAGGCCCGGACGTCACGTCGAGGTTCGAAGTGCCTGACGAGTGAGTGTTTGTATTTAAATCTTAGAATCTGCTGCGAAATCTCAAGTCCGGGCCACGTGTTCAATGCCAGCTTGTCTCGGAAGTCCACCGCAGTCGCCTCAGTCTCACGCGCGCCGGCATCAGCACGCACTGAGCCTCGCACACGCCGACCTCACCCTCGTGTCGTCGTCCTCACGCGTTCAGGTGCTGTCGAAAGGAGTACACACAAACGTCACCTCTCACCCATCGTTCGGCACGGATAACTTCGTCACGATGATCGCAACACACGCGTTCCGTTTCGCGGTGCCTGTAAGGGCGTCTGCCTCTGTGCGTAGCACCGTGCGCCCCGTTTCGGTCCGCGCCTCTCCCGTCGTCCGCAAGGGCCGCACCCAACTATCCCGCCCTTCCCTGCGATGCCGCGCCACCGAGGAAAAGGAACTGGACGTGGAGAAGGAGGTTGCGAAGTCCGCGAAGAAGATCGCTGAGACCTTCGCCCCACGAGGATCCGGAGACGCAGCTGCTCTCGGAGGCAAAAAAAACCCGGCGTTCAAGGGCAGCACGCTGTACACGATTTTCGGCGCACAGGCGTACTTGAGTTTAGTCGTTGGAGCGCTTCTGTCGTTCAACGTGATCCTACCTTCCGACCAGCCCGACATCGCCAGATTAATGGGCATGTGGAGCGTGTGGATGTTCGCAGTGCCGTCGTTGCGGGCGCGCGAGTGCGAGCCGAACGAAAAAGAAGCGCTAAACTTTTTGTTTATCGCCATTCCGCTGATCAACGTTTTAATCCCGATCGTGTGGAAAAGCTTCCCCGCGGTGTTTACCGCGGACTGCGTGTTAATGGCTACAATGTACTATAAAGAAAAAGCCGGGCTGTTTTCGGAACCGGAGCTGGCGGTTGAGGCAGAGGAACAATGAGACGACTTGACAGTGTTGTGAATGATTGACTTCCGCGGAACTACTTTCATAATTTACTTCCCAACTACTGTCATAGATTATCTGCTCGCTCTTCCCTCTCACTGGCTCTCCGCTGTTCCTCGGTTTCCCGTTGCTTCGCATCGCGTAGCTCAGTCCTCGCGCAGCTCCTGAACGTCCGCCCCCGTTGCACGTCTATTTCACCCTCCTCTAACGCGTCGTCGCCGTACACGGCGTTGTAACATCGAGACGAAATACACCGCAAAACGCAATTGTCCATCGCGATTGCGCTTACAGTGCACTCTACGTCACCTCTCCCTATACTCTCGCACTCCGCGCGTTTCGCATTTACCTCACGGTCCAGGCTCTGCGTGCGCCGGTTCGCGGCTTTGGATTTGGCCTGTTGGTTTAGGGAGGGGATGCAGAGTATTAGGGACTGTGGACACAAGAACAAGACAGAAGTGTTTCGGGACGGGGACGAAGCAAGAAAACTGGGGACGTCGGGACGGTGCGTTCAATGACTAACATAAACACGCACCTGCGCTGTGCCCGTCCACGACAGCAAAATGATACACACCAGCAGGAAACGCGCGGCGGAGGAACCGCGGAACACCGTCGCGTGAGGCATCACGCCGCGCGTGGTGTGTCCCGGGACGGTCGATCCCGGGACGGTTTTCGGGACGAGGAAAATTACGGCACTCCCCTGTCCGCTCCTCGAAACTCGCCGTTTGGCCAAATATTCGAAGGGTTCCCGACGTGCGGCACATTGGCGAGCGCGCGGAGGGCGCGCACGCTTTCGTGTGGCGTCTTGTCCTGTGACGTCCGCGAGTCCTCGGGTACGCGAAGCGATACGAGAGGGGAAGTCTCGAGGAGGGACGTGCACCTTCGACGAAGGGAAACAATTCTGACGAGATCTGAGGTTGACTCAGCATAGCATGGAGGTTGACCTTGGGGATGTTCTCGCGCTTGAGTGGTCCCCCCGCCCCCCTGCCGGGAACGTCGTGGCGTTCATCGCCGCGGGCCTGACGTTAAGGCGCATGCACCGCAGGGCGCAGAGGGGCGATGGGGATGACCCGCCCGCGGCTTTGGACGACCACGACCCGGTCATTGAAGTTCCGGCCAACCGAACCGACGAAGCCCCTGATTATGAGAGTCAGGCCAGCGACGAAGCCATACTGCTTCAAGGCCTTCAACGCCTTAACGAAGTGTCGTCTCGCCTCAGCGGACGCGACGATGGCACTACTGCCAGCACATCCGGTGCGGTTGACGCAGGTATCGTACAACACGTCCCTCAACCTGAGTCACCTGAGTCGTCCTCAAGCACCTGCGGGCGTGTGTGCCGGTTCTGCTTCGTCGGCGACGACGACGAAGACCAACGCGCCGCGCTCGCCCCATCTCCGCGCCGCAAAAGAGGCGTGCCCACCCGGGACGCTTCGCACGACGAGTTAGTAGCCCCATGTCTGTGCGACGGCACGCAGAAATGGGTGCACGTCGGGTGTCTCCGGCAGTGGCAGAACATCTCCGTGGCGAACTCAGGGGCGCGACGTACACGGTGCGCCGTTTGCAAAGCCAAGTACAAGTTATCCAAAAAGCTCACCATGGATGATTTCAAAAATGATTGTGGCCGCTGGTTCTCCCCACACGCCACAGACCGAATCAAGCTGTACAAGAAAGTGTGGTGGCAAATCGCCACGAACACGGTTATCGCGGCGGAGGGAATCCCCCGGCTGTTTAACCCTACGCAAGTGCTGATTATGGTCGCGGCGACTGAGTTGAGAATTTGGGGATCCAGGGAAGCGCGGGGCGGGAACAAAGTGTTGCGTTTTTTTCAAGCCGCAGCGCGCAAGGTGACCAATGCGCACAGCGCCGCGCTGCTCACCTGGCTCGGAATACTAGGTGCCAGGTCAGTAGGGGACGTGATTGGAGGGGAGGGAGGCGTGCTTGACGAAATCGAGCTGAAGCTGGAACAGGAGCTCTTGGTTGAACGTAGCTTCGACGCGCTGGGGTTGAACGAGAGACGCGGACACGGCACCGGTGGCAACGTTTCGCGACGGAAAAGGTTCTTCCTGTGGATCGCCCGACGCACGAAGCGAACCGGCGGTTTCCTTGGTGTAGTTCTCAAAAAAATAGCCCAGCCCTGCTCCGGCGTGGCACTGCGAGTCGCGGAACCGGTGCAAAGTCTCGTGTCCTTCGTGGAACGCTACCCGCAGTACAGAGTCGCGTAGTGAGAATGACTTATGAGTACGATTTTATGACGAACACGATTGTATGTCCACTAAATACCCATACAGTCCCCATCTCCTGCTACTCCGTTTCTAACCCCGCTAACTCCAGCACTCGAAACGCCTCGACTACCTCTACGTTCCACATCGCCTCGCGGTCCGGCTCGTTAGAGAGGTCGTGGAGACGAACCGCCCGCAGCGCGTATCGCGCTGGAGTTATTCGGGAGGTGTTGGTATCAGTACCGTTGACTACAGTACCGTTATTGTCCCCTGCACCAGTCCCCACCCCGCCACTGCCTACTACCTCCCCAACGCACCCTACGTAGTCCCCTGCTTTCGGGAACGAGTTCAAAAACTCGCCTTGCCGGAACGAATGCGTTGATGTTGTTTTGTCATTCACAAACAGCACAACAGGAGGTCCAGTGCCATCATCGAGGACGAGGAGTTTGTCGTGTTTGGTAACATCGCTGTATACCACCACGCCCTGGATCCATACCGAGTGGAACCTACTCACTGTCGGGTTCTTGGGGAAGCTGAATAGGGAACGGCCACTGGGGGAGGGGGTGGGAGACGGTCTGCGGGGAGGGAGGGTGAGCGAGGGAAGATGACTTGAAAAAGCCACGAGATGAGATCGAGTAGCGAATGGGGAGCACGAAATACTGGAAAGCATCACCTACCTCGCGGAGTCAAGCATCAGCGTGAAGAGCTTGGGTACCACGCAGTCGTCGCGTGTGAACGCATCGCCCCCGTCGACGCTGCCGCCGCCCACGAGCGCCATAGGGGACTGGGGTGCCAACTACGCAAACTTATTTTAACTCAGAACGAAAAAGTTGGTGAACGCGGGGTTTCTAATGTCTCTGTCGCACTACGCGCTGCGCGGCAGTCGTATTCCCTTTGATGGCCGGCTCTTCGGGTAAGCGCCGGAACGCGCAACTCGAGAAGTCGTACTCCAAAGCGACGGGGATTGCGGATGACAGGTCACACTCTTTTGTGGACCCCACCCGCGTCATCGAATGGGCGTTTTTGCTGTTGGCGTTGCGCGCGGTGAACAACCAAGTAGAAAGCGTGCACGGGGTGAGTCCTGTGAAGGAATTGAAGAAGATTGTGGGGAACGGGGTCCGTTCTATACGTAGCTGGCTGGTGCGGATCGTCAACCCCGGGTACGCTGGCAGTGGCGGGAAGAACGGGCGGGGAAACCTCGGGAGCAACAAGAAGAAGTTCAATGGCAAGGGGAAACGATTAGGAAAGAAATGAATGCTTTTTATGTCAGCCGCGAATTCAACAATACTCGTCTGACTTAGGTTCCGACAGAGAGAAGTGAGAGAAGTGTAATGGGCACAGTCGCACCTATATATCGTCAAACAAGTAGTATTCGTTCAAAGTGTGACACTTCGTCATTACATCACTAGAGCTCTATGCGGCGACTTGCAATAAAAAAAAACAAGCCCGCCAATCTTTTTATTTCACCTTCCATATTTGGGGTCGCGCTGACCCCCCAAAAAATCATCCCAGTACACCCCTTACGCCGCCTTGAATGGCACTTCGATGTCCATATTGTCCTCCTTGAGGTACAGCTCGGCTCTGTTGGCGAGCATGATTTGTTCAAACTCGTCACCGTCGATGTTCTCCTTGTCCAGGAGGACGTCGGCGACAGCGTGCAGGCAGGAGATATTCTCGGTCACCAGGTCCTTCGCCCTACGGTACGCCTTCTCCACCAACTCCTTTACCTCCGCGTCAACCAAGTTGGCGGTGGTCTGGGAGTAATCAGCGGCTCTGCCCGCATCGCCGCCGAGAAACGACTGCCCACCCCCCGTTTTCAACGCAATCTGGCCAATCTTTTCAGAGAAGCCCATCTGTTCCACCATCATGCGCGCGGTTGAAGAAACTTGCTGGAAGTCACCGGACGCGCCAGTGGTGACGTTCTCGGCGCCGAAGATCAGTTCTTCAGCGACACGCCCGCCCATAGCCACGGCCATCTGGTTCTCCAGGTAGTTGCGGCTGTACAGGCCAGACTCCAGGCGCTCTTCCGAAGGCGCGAAGAACGTCAACCCTCCCGCGTTGCCACGGGGGACGATTGAGATTTTCGCCACGGGGTCATACTCGGGCATCAGCGCGCCGACAATGGCGTGGCCGGCTTCGTGGTACGCCACGAGTTTCTTCTTCTGTTCGCTCATCACGGCGCCCTCCTTGGCGGCCCCGGCGACGATTTTTTCCAAGGCATCGGCAATCTCTTCCTTGGAGATCTCGGTAAGTTCACGACGGGCGGCGAGAATAGCAGCTTCGTTGAGAAGGTTCTGCAGCGCGGCGCCGGAGAAACCAGGCGTTCTGCGCGCGACCTTGTCGTAATCGACGTCCTTGCCGATGGTCTTGCCCCTGGCGTGCACCTTGAGGATTCTGATTCTGCCCGCGACGTCGGGCAAGTCCACGGTCACCTGCCTGTCGAAGCGACCGGGTCTGAGGAGCGCGCTGTCGAGCACGTCGGGCCTGTTCGTCGCCGCCAGGACAATCACGCCGGTGTTCCCTTCGAAGCCGTCCATCTCGGTGAGAAGCTGGTTGATGGTTTGTTCGCGCTCGTCATTTCCTCCGCCCATGCCGGCGCCTCTTTGGCGACCCACGGCGTCGATTTCGTCGATGAACACGATGCACGGGGCCTTTGATTTGGCCTTTTCGAACAGGTCACGGACGCGGGACGCACCGACACCGACGAACATCTCCACAAACTCCGAGGCGGCGCACGAGAAGAACGGAACGCCGGCTTCGCCCGCGACCGCCTTGGCGAGCAGCGTTTTACCGGTACCGGGGGGGCCGACGAGAAGGCACCCCTTGGGGATCTTCGCGCCGAGGGCGGTGTACTTGTCCGGGTTCTTGAGGAAGTCCACAACTTCTTGGAGCTCAAGCTTGGCGCCGTCTACACCGGCGACGTCCACGAAGGTGACCCCAGTTTCCGGGACCTCCTGGAACTTGGATTTGCTCTTGCCGAAGTCCATGGGGCCGCCGCCACCGCCCATCCCGCCGAAGCCGCCTCCGCCTTCGCCGCCTTGCGCTCTGCGGAACAGGAAGAACAGACCGCCGAACGCGAGCAGGGGGAACAGCAGGTTGCCGAACAGTGATGCGGCGTTGCCTTGCTGGTCGCCTTCGCTGACGGAAATGTCCACGCCATTCTTCGCAAGGATGTCGACGAGCTCGGGGTCGTTGGGCAGGGTGACTGACGCGCGGCGGCCGTCAACGGCGGTGAGTTGCAAGGCGGACCCATCCTTGCTGAACCGCACGCGCTCAACCTTGCCCTTCATCACGGCATTGATGAACTCGGAGTACCGCCAGTTGTTTCCTTCGGGGAGGCCGTCGACCGGGGTGGCGGAGGTGGTGGGTGCGCTGAGGGCGTCTCCTTCGAAAGCCGATTGAGCTTTTTGCTGGAACTGCGCCAGCGCCGAGGTGGGGGCCTCAGCAGGGGGGGCGAAGTCGTCCGCCTTGGCGGCGAGGGGAGTGCCGGTCACGGCGAGGAGCGCCATGAACGAAGCCACGGTCGTGGCGGTGGTTTGCTGTTGAGATGGGGTGGGGGGGGAGGGAGGATGGGGGTCAGATTGTGGTCGACGTGACTTGACACGTGTCGCCTTGGCTGTACAAGTGGACGCGTCGACGCGCGAAATGACGGTCGAGAACATCTGATGGCGCGAGTTGTCCGCCCGGCAAAGGCGTGTGTGAGGGCAAACGACGTTGATTCAAGGTGGATCTCGATCATATTCCTCTGAACACTGTTGTTACGAACGTACCTCGGAAGAAGAAGCCGCTTTGACGACGTTGCGCGTGCGCAGAGGCGCGACCGCCTTGACACCGCTTCGGCGAAGGCTCATCGCGGCCTTTCCGGAGATGCCTCCCACGCGGGAAGTGAGCGCCGCGTTGGGCATGGCGATAGAGGCGTTCATTGCGTGGGCTTTCGACGTTAAACGAGTTAAAGTCGAGGTGCGCGAAGCAAAGTCGCGAGGTGGATGACGCTGCGTCCGACGAGGAGCGCAGGGAAAAGTATGTGCATCACTGGCATGTTTCGTCTTTTAAGGCGTCCTCCGCCTGGGGTTCCGGATGAGAGAGTTTTGGCCATTTTGGCCATTTTGGCCATTCATTAGATCGTCGAATCCCTCATATAAAAATGTTTTTGTCCCGGCGACGTGGCCTTCTCTGCGAACCGGATTTTAGAAAACGCGACGTTTCATTGGATAGAACGATGACAAGCGAGTAGTCACAAAAGATGCGAAATGTGGCATTATACGGGACGATTTTCTCGTCATTAATTCCCCAGAATTCCAAAACGCGAGTCCGATTTTTTCAGTCGCCCCTATTTGGCCATTTTTGGAGGCGCTCACAACGAGAAACGATCTCAGAGCGAGGTCGGCGGGGCACGCGCTGACGGGCAGCAGGACGCGGGTGGTGTGCCATCGTTGGTTGGGCGATGGGCACTACGCAACAAGGCCGCGATGACCTCTCGTCGTTGTTCAACGACGACTTGCTCGGCATGGACGCGGGCGTGGGTGACGCGGCTGCGGAGGAAAAGGCCCGCGAGGCTTTGAGCAACTCGATGTTTGCGGATGAACAAAGGGGGCACGGGGTTCACGTTCACGTTGGCACTCCAGATCGGAATTCCAGGGGGCACGGGCGGGACAGGCACCACGAGGCAGGCGGAGGCATGCTAGGCGGTGGAACCCCACAAGGACACGGCGATCGAAACCGGAGGGACAGCGGTAACGCACGCGTGCCTGGTCCTCGAGCCATCGGGCACAACAACGGGAGGCACGATGGGGAGCGGCACGGAACACGGGGCGGTACCCCCCACCGCACCCCTGGAAGAGCGCACGATCGTGACGGTCACCGGAGACACCACGACGACGAGCACGGCGACGACCGGGACTTTGAACGAGACGGTCATGGAAGAGACGGCCACGACGACGATGACTTCGACTCGGATGCAGACGACCCCGCCGAGCGCCCGTCGCCCGCGGAGCTCCTGCACGACACGCGCGTGATTTTGCAGGCTGCTGACCAGGCGCTAATGCGCGACGGGATGCCGCCGAGTAGGGAGAACATGGAAAGACTCGATACAGAACTCAGAAGAATCGTTTCACAGCAACGCACGACGCTGCAGGACGATCAGAAGCGCCAGAATCTACTGCGCCGGTTTTCGCAGATGCTTCAAAAGAAATTCCCAGGCGTGTCGCTGACGCCGTTCGGGTCCTTCGTCAGCGTGTTCCACACCGCGGGTTCTGACATAGACGTTTCGCTTGAAGTGGACCCTTCGTCAGTGTGGTACGACGCGAAGGAAATGGGACGACCGGACCCGTTGACCTCGCAAAACTCAAAGCAAAACAGGAACAACCGACGCAACCAAGCGCCGCGCGGGTACAAATCCAAAAAAGTGCAGCTCTTGAGTAAGGTAGCCTCTGAACTCCGGTACCAGCGCTTCTCGGAAGTGAACCTAATCGCGCACGCCCGCGTGCCTTTGATCAAGTTTAAAGACTCGGCGACTGGGGTGAATTGTGACGTGTGCGTTGGGAACGACGGGGTGTACAAAAGCGCGGTGTTGGGGACGATGGCGAACCTGGATCAGCGGTACCGGGATTTGGTGTTTCTCGTCAAGATGTGGGCCAAGCGGTTCGACTGCAACGACGCGACCGCCGGGTCGTTCAACTCGTTTGCGCTGAGCTTGATGTCACTGTTCCATTTACAAACCAGGTCTCCCCCAATTCTACCCCCGGTCCTACGCTTGACCCTACCCACTCCGATGGCACAGGACGCGGACTTGGCACACGAAAACGAGCGCGCAAACAACCTGGAGCCGATTCGAAAATTTCCCGTTTCCAAAATCCGGCAACAGAGCGACTTGTTACGGGACATTGGGCCGGTTGAAGACAGAGCGAGCCGGTGGCTAGGCTGTGGGTCTGAGAACCAGGCGAGCCTAGCCGAACTCCTCGTCACATTCTTCACGCACTTCCGATCTGTGGAGCCTCTGTGGAGGCACGGGCTTGTGGCGAGCACATACGCGGGGCAGTGGGTCGCGGGGTCGAGTTGGGCACCCGGGCGATACTGCGTCGGCGTAGAGGATCCCTTCGCTGCTGGTGACAACGTAGCAAGGGCGGTTCAGCGGCGCTCATTGCCCAAAGTTCTGAGCGCCGTACGCGATGGCACGCTGGCTATGGCACGAGTCGTCTGGGCAGACACAGACGAGGACCTGGAGAAAGCCTTGTTCGATTTGTTAGGCGAAGGCGCGCTGCCTCCGCGTGAGATGCCGCAGAGCGGGTGGCCCACGCTTGGGGGCGCTGGGGCAAACGAAGAGCTGAATTCGCCGCAGCCGGCGGCTCCTGGAAATGGAATGGGAATGTCGCCGGGGCGGTCTCCTGGAGTTGGAGCCCCTGGATTCGAGATGGATGCGTTCAACGGGAACCCCCCGATGCCGCCCCCGGGTGCCCCCCCGATGGGGCTGGGAGGTGGAGGGCTCAACGGTGGGCTGCTCAATCTATTAACGGGCGGCGTCGGCGCGAACAGGCTGATGATGCCGCCGGGAGGGAATAATGGCGTGAAACTGTTCGGGGGTCCTCCACAGGGCGGCATGCACATGATGGCACAAGATTCGCAAGGAATGCAGCAAGGCATGCAAGGCATGCAAGGGCCTGGACCAGGTATGCTTGGCTCGTTCGATGGTGGATACCAACAGCCGCCCAGCGCCGCCCAGGCGTTTAAAAACCGAAACCAACCGCCCGGATTTCCCGGGCCTGGGCAGCAGTTCTTCCAAGGCCCTCCGCAGATTGAAGGACTGGATCGGGCATTCGACAGGTCCGTACACCTCGGCGGACACGGCGGAGGGCACCCCCTGCCGAACGGCTTCCCACAAACGCCGCCACGCCCGCAGACGCTCGGGGAGTTGGAGCGCGGCAGCGGCGGCGGAATTGCACCGCCCGGGTTCTCGCCGCCGCAAGGGGCGATGGGGGCGAGGGTTGGAGTTCAGGGTGGAGGCCAAGGCATGGCGCCGAACGGGTTCGCACGGACGCACTCCCTGGGCGGTTCAGAACTGCCCTCGCCGAACACCAGCCCGGGCGGTGAGGACGGCGCTGTCGGAAAAAGACGCGGCCGCAGAGGCACGGACGGCGCGAAGCGGCGCGGGACCGGGCGACTTCCCGGTAAGCCGGAAAGCGTCGGGCCGAAAACGTTACCGAAGCCGAGGGTCGCGCCGCCGTGAGTTGGAGATTTTAGGGTTGTATTGACACTAATTGACACGGAGAGATGCTCAGTGGGGTTAGTTGAAACACGGGAGGACAGAGTTTATAGACTACTTGTAACGCGTCTCCGTAACAGAAAACGTGAAGAACAAGATAGACTCTGATAGGCTTCGACGAAATATTATTATATCAAATTGACGACAACAGTTTCGCTCAGAGGATGCCGCGCAAAGGGTCCGTTGTGGAGGGGTCTGACATGCGTGCGTCCTTAAATATGCCAACGTCGCGGGGCGTTTCCACCCCCGCGCGCCGGTCCTCGCGCCTCGCCGCGGCGTCCAAACCCGCACCTTCCCCCGCTACAAAATCCCCCGGATCATCCACAGGTGCTCGGCTCGGAAAACAAGGGGCGAGGGGTTCGTCTCTCCGCGCACGAGCCTCGAGCGATGACCAGGGGAAACGCACTGCGAATGCCCCATCAATCGGCGATGACCCATCTCCCGCCCCTTTCGGCGCCGAGTTCGCGGGTTCCAAAGTCAAGACGTTACAAACACGCACGCTTCTCGCGTTGTTCATGAGTTACCTGTCAATCTACTTCGTGCGCAAACCTTTCAGCGTAGTGAAGGCGCCGATGCAGGACGCGCTGGGCTTGTCAACCGGCACCATTGCGGGCATCGACAGCGCATTTCTCGGTCTGTACGCCATCGGGCAGCTGGTGCTACCGTCCCTGGGGGACCGGCTGGGGGCGAAGAAGATGCTCATCACTGGATATTTTTTTAGCGTTGTGGCTTGTCTCGCGTTTGGATTAACGTCCAACCCCGCTTTACTCGCCTTCGCCTGGGGCGTCAACGGCGTGGCGCAATCCCTGGCGTACCCCCTGCATGTTAAAATCCTGTCCCCGTGGTTCCCCCCGAACCAACGGGGCACCGCGATGGGGGTGTGGGCGACGAGTCAGCAGGTTGGGGGAGTGTTGAGTACCGCGCTGGCTGCTTTTTTGTTGGGAGTCGTGGGATGGAGATTCGCCGTCGTCGGACCAGCGGTGTTCGTCTTAGCAGCAGCTATAGGCCTGTTCTTCATCCAAATAGACCCCCCCTGGTGTAAACTAGAGTCCAAAGTAGTTGGTACGGATGGGAAAAACGATGACGGCTCAGAAGTGGTTGGCGATTGCGACTGGCGTCCCCCGGTTGGCATGGCGGAAGTGCTGCGAATCCCGAAACTAGCCGCGTTGATGAGTTCGTACTTTTTCGTTAAAATCGTACGTTACTGTTTGATTTTCTGGCTGCCTTTTTACCTCGCAAGGGAGTGCGGCATGGGCGTCGCCGCAGCGGGGTACATGTCCTGTTTATTCGACCTTGGAGGTGTCGCGGGGGGCATCGCCACGGGCGTCATCGGGGACAAGTACTTCCCCGGGCGGCGAACCGTGTTGGGCGCGTACATGTGCGCCGTTTTATCAATCGCGATTTTGTTTTACCAACAAGCAAGCCAAATGGGTTTGGTGATTAATGGATTAGTGATGACAGTCATCGGTTTATTGGTAGCTGGCCCAGACGCCCTCCTAGGCTCATCATCAATCGCGGACACGTGCGAAGCCGCGGGGTACGGTAGTGAGGTTTTAGGGACAGCGAGTGGACTCGTGAACGGCGCCGGGTCGGTCGGCGCGGTGTTGCAAGGCGCTTTGACCGCCTGGATCGCGTCGACGTACGGCTGGGGCGCTTTGTTCGGCACTTTGGCGGTGATGTGTGTCCTATCAGTAGGGACGTTGCTATTGTCAGTGCCGGAGGTGAGTAAAGTGGGACGGTCTTCGCCCTGGCCACGAAAGGTCCAAGCCGCTTGAGTGAGTTGAGTGAGTATGGGAAGAAATATTGGCCCATTTGTGTAACTATGAAAAAATAAATCTCTACAAGAATGGCCGCATATCGTACGCCTCTCCTGGCAATTGCAAATGCGCGATTTCTTGTATCAACACGCAGTTAGTTGCGATTCGTTTTGTTGCTCGAACTAAAGCTCTGTGATCACTCCGATGCGTAAACGCGTTCGGCGGAGGTTCAACTCCGGGAAGGACAAACTGAGTGTACAAATCGGAAAGTATCCCGAGCATCGCGGCGCAGTAGTCATCGTCTCTTTGCACAAAGAAAACACGCACGCCACGCGTCGCGCTTTGCATGCACAGCAGCCCCCCTTTTACGTTACAAGCGAGCATCTCCACCTGGAGCTGGGGCATGTGGTACGGAGGGGGGAAGTCATGCGGATCTCTATCAGATACTTCGAATAAGTTACCTCCGCCCTTGAACTGTTTCCGAAACGGGGAGCTGTTTTTAACCTCCACGATTAAGCGCTCTCTTTTACTTTCTTTTTTATTTTTACGTGTAGCACCTCGAAACCAGGTCGTGTCCATTGTGATTATCCCGTCCGGCGACGCCCCTAGCGGGGGCAGCGGGCCCACGTTCCACTGTTCTGGAATTAAATCGTGGTCCACTACGCAAAGCCCGACTTCCTCAGCGACCGAGCCAGGGTGGTGAAGCATCAGCGTCGCGACCGTGCCGTGCTCCTGGGCGCTGCCCCAGGACATGCGTATCCCGCCCTCGCCGCGTTGCGCGGAAGCGACGGAGTGCGGGTCTCGGCGGGAGAGCCACGCGTGATAGGGATGCTGTGATGCATTCAACCCATTCGAATTGACAGTATCCACATTTTCATCCACTGCTTGCGTTTTTATTTGTTTATTTCGGTTATTCTTCTTTTTCTTCTTCGCGTTTGGTTTTGGTTTCGGGTACCGAACTTGCGAGGTTGACCGGAGCATATCGCCGTTACTGTTTTCGATGCTTTCCACGGGTATCAACGGCCCTAACGCGTTCTCCTGATCGTTAAATTTTTTGACGACTTCTAAGTTCGCTTCGTTCTCTTCTGTTTTCAATAATCCCGAATCGAACGCGATTGGTTTTTGCCGCAGACGGTGGTACGCACCTACCATCGGCGAGTGGCTCCCGCCCCTCCCTCCCATCCCTAAAGATCGACTCACGCCGTCTTCCTGGAAACCTAGCGCGCCTGTGAGACACCCGGTTGTCAGTCTGCCGGCGTGTAGCGCGTCCCACAGCTCGGTGCCTTGCCGTACGAAGCGGTAGGAATCATCGTGGCCAAGCATTATTTCCTTCTCGTGTGGCAGCCCAACAAATCGTGGATGTCGTCTCAGCTGCGTCTCATCAGGCGCGTGCCAGTACAGGTTCGGGATCCGTCCGCGGGCTCCCACGAACGCCATCTGAGGACACCGCATTGGGGAGGCATCCTCATCCGTATCATCCGTATCGTCCGTAGACAAGATTGCCTGTTCGGTCATACGCACCGCGTCGCTCCCCTTCCTCCCTGCGGCATCGGCAAACTTTTCCAGAGCAGGTTGTGATGACGTGTTTGGCGCATGCACGAACGCAGACACGGTGCCCGCCGCTTCCGGCCTGTGACTAGCGGGGAGCACCGGCTTCGGCCCGCCCGGCTCCGCGGCGCGGAGGTGCCGCGGGAGCATGACGGCGCAACCGCACCTCGCGCCTGATTGTGAGCCAGGCGTGGCTTTCGGAGATCGAGAATAGTGTCTGCTGTATTTCGGAGAAAGACTGAATATTTTTACAATCAATAGATGGAGTACTGCCCCGCGTGCCCCCCCGCGTACCCGTTCTGCGCGTTCACCTGCATGTTCGCGTTCCACACGTGGTACCCCCCTCCCCCCGTGGGCCACTGGATTTCGGTGTCGCTAACCTCCTCTACGGGTTTGAATTCGGACGATTGACCAAGCGGAGCGATGTACCCGCGCCACTCGTTTTTTTTTAATTTCTTCGGCTTTGACAAAGGCACCGCGCACTCCACGAGCTGCGTTAACTGCCCTTCGACTAGCACTTCATTGGACTTGAAGTGCATGAGCAGGTCGTGGAACAGCGGTTGCTTGGATAACGCCTTGGGGTTGCCTATGATTACTAGTCCGAGTCGCGCGCGCGTCATCGCTACGTTCAATCGCCTTGGATCACTGAGAAATCCAATCCCAGACGTTTCGTTACTCCGCACACAACTCAACACGATAAAATCCTTCTCCCGCCCTTGAAACGAGTCCACCGACGCTACCTGCACTTCCATGTACAGCTGTTGGCGCAACGGACCAACGCGTTGCATGTGGTTCACCACGAACGACCTTTGGCCCTCGTACGGAGTGACTACGCCGATGTCTTTCGGTTCCACGCCGGAGCGCAGTAAGTGAGTCACAGCTACTTCGACAGAACTCGCCTCACTTCTGTTAAGGTAAGAAGTACCGCTTCCACTCAGCTCTTCCTGGCCAAAGTGCGCCCAGAACATCATAGGCTTTGATTGGTTGGGCCAGGGGAATTGGATGTGGTGCGATAACCTTTCACTAGCCGCGACGCCGTTCTGAAGCGCTCCCTCGTAGAACACGTTCGAAGGGAACTCGCTTAAACACGGGTGCATCCGGTACTGTATTTGAAGACGGTACGGAGCGACGCCTAACAGAATCAATCTTTCAAACAGCGATTGCCCCAACCCAGCGGCTCGGGCCTTTTTGCACGTCACTACCGGCCCGAGCTGACAGTGATCCCCGATCATCACCACTCGTTTCGCACCCATAATCAGCGGAATCAACGTCTCGGGTTCTGTGGCTTGCGTGCTTTCGTCCATCAGGACTTGTCTGAACCGAAACTCCGCCAATCTAGGATCCCCCGCGCCGGCCGCCGTGCAACACACCACGTCCGCGGCTTTCAAAATCTCGTGCTCCACTTGCCGCCGCAACGCACGGTATCGCCGTTCGTCTTTACTATCCAGCTCGCCGATGTCGTCCTTCAAGCGTTGCAACTTAGCCAGTTCCGCGTAACCAGGCGCGGTGCGAAGATGCGCGGCTTGGTAGTGGAGCGTTAGGTGCTCCACCGGGGAGCGCTCGGTTAAGTTTTCGCGGCTCTTTGCGGATACGCGGACAACTTTCAAGCCAGTTACCTCAATCCTTTCAGCCAATTGATCCACAGCAACATTACTAGGCGCACACACTATGACCTGGCCTTGGTTTTGGCGCGTCAAATGGTACACGATCGTCGCGCTAGTCACCGTCTTCCCCGTACCCGGCGGCCCTTGAATCAAACTCAGGGGTTGCGACAGCGCCATGCGCACGGCGGTTTGCTGCACCCGGTTCAAAGTAGGTAGCCCTGGAGCGGATACATCGTAATTCTTGAGCCACTGCTCAGGCACAGGGGGGGGAGGGGTCTCAAGCTCGTGCCCTAACAACAGGTGATAAATGTACCCTGATACACTAGTCTCGTCTAACGCGAAGGATTTCATCGCCGCTTGCGCTCGGTCGAACGAAGTGGACTTCCACACAAAGTCGACTGAGAAGTTTTGCAGCTGCTCAACAGGGGCGGTTCGAGCGGAAGGACCTTTGAGTTCCAAGCCTACTTCATTACTCTCCGTGAACTTGATCACGGTCCCTCGAGCCTGCCAGCTGTCCCGCTTGCCGCTCACCACGTCGTACCCGTCCTTCCGGAGAATCAATTCTTCCCCGATCGAAACCTTGACCGTTTCCAAATCCCCGGTATCCAGCGCGAAGTACGCTACTCGTTTTTTGTTCAAACCGACGTCCCACCGGACCGTGATTCCGTCCCGCGATTGCGCCTCCGTGTTCGCCTTGTCGTGCTCCGCCTCGAGCTGCGTTAAAGGGCCGAACACGTTCTGGTACTGGTACGCGTCGGCGTAGCGCTGAGGATTTTGGAAATATTAGTCAGTCTTTTGTACGGGCAATTGAGAGACAGTGCAGTATATCGGGATGATAAGAAATTCCTCATAGGACATAGGGAAACGCGAGGCAGGTGGTACACGAACTACGCAGTACAAGGCAAGCAGGATTTTTAGGGGATAAAAAGGAAATAAACTTACCAAAGCGACGGGTTGCGCTTTTTCAGATTCGGCGTCGACAAGTTCGACGTCGTCGATTGTTTTCTCGACTTGTCCTGTTTTCCATAGTTCCTCTAGCTTATTGACTCTTGATGCATTCAACCTTAACGCTCTTTTGACATCCCTTTCATCAGGGTCGTTGACTAACCAAGTAAGGAACTTTTTATCCTCCACCAAGGGTTGCCACTGGGTTACGTCCAAATTTAGCTCTTTCAATTGCGTGTAGTATTGATTGGAAGTGTTACTGTTGGAAGAACTGGATGCGCTCATCGCGGCATCTCTAGCTAATAGCACAACAGCATCATCATTCACGCACGGCGCGAACCCCAAATTGAAAACGTTCCGGTTACCGGTAAGGTAACACTCCAGGATCATGTCCCCCAGTGGCGAATCTTCGTGTAGGCGAACTTCGTTTGATCTAGATCGAACCAAGTGGTACACCGCACAAGATGCGGGTAACCCGTTCCTTTTTGAGTTACAAAACCACTTCTGCGTTCCGACGCACTGCACCACGCACGTCTTGTCGTCGATGCCGCAGTACGAACACGTGTGTGGAGAGGCTGGTTTTCCTTGCCGGTCATCATCCACCAGATCCAGCACTCGGAGTCCGTCTTCGATTGTCGCCAAACTCTCGGTGTCCCCTCCCGCGCCGACTCCACCCGAAACGGGGAACGTCGGGACCTGGTTGTACCCGATCTCGGACTCGCCGTCGATCCAGTCCGACATCGCGCGGATGGGGGCCGGCCAGCGCGGCGCGGTGTTAGCAGAATGGCAGAGCACGTCAAAAGGGCACCTCCGAAAACTCGCGAGTCGGTGATTACCTCGTCAAATTAGACCGTCAAATGATACTTTTTGGCGCGATTTTGGTTGTGAGCGACGCGTCGTCGAAATCCAGGGTGGATTCTAGGAAGTCGTCCGCCCGTTCCAGTACGTCTCACTCCCGCGCACGCCCCTCTCGCTCGACGCGCGGCGACTTGACACACCCACACTCTACGCGACCTTTGGTCTTCATGGCCGCGGAATGCTAACGAGGCAAGGACGGGTGGTTTGGGAAAGGAGTGTGAAAATGATGCACCTGGGTTCCCATTCATGGGCCGGGGGCGCCACCGTGACGCGCGGTGGGTTCCCTGCGAACAGTGTTGGACGTGCCCGAAACTTGTCACGTGTGGCGCGTGCGGCGTCGTGGCGTCGTGATGCGACTTTCGCAACACGCGCGCTCGGGTCTTTCGACAGCACCGGGCGCCGTGCGTCACGAGACTTCCATGGCCGCCCTTTACTTGGACGGAAGATCACGAACCACGCGCTTTCCTTGCCGCAATCCGCGACAGAGGACGAGGAGGGCGACGACGAGGTTACCCAGGGCGGCACCCCCAACATCCTGCGCTTCAACGGAGACATGATCAGCCTTCACCAATCGTTAGCCAACGGCAACAGCGCGAGAAGAGCCGCAGCGGCAGGTACGTGTAGGACTCGGTCCTGTGATATATGAATCGCTCCTTCTCGAGACTTCCACAAACGAGCGACGATTGCAATCTTCTAATTTTTGACACATCGTCTAACCCGTCCCCTCCCCTTCACCTGAATAGGCTTCGACTTCGCCGTGGACGAAGATACCGAGACGAGTACTACTCCGGCTGGCTCAAATAATTCTTCAAATCCTTTGACTGAAAAGGCGAGTAACTTGTCTGGGTTGATTGACGAATGCTGCGTTGTCGAAACGGCGGCGGACGCGAAACGTGTTTTGAAGATTCTCATGTCAAACGACGGCAACGCAGACCGCCCTGTTTACCACGCCATCGACACCGAAGTTAGTCACATCGAGGTTGCGGACCAAACGCCAGTGGGGCACGGGAACGTCACGTGCTTTTCCGTGTACTGCGGGCCTGAAGTAGACTTCTCTTCTACTCCTGGCGTAGGTAAGCCGAAAACTTTGCTCTGGGTGGATACCATGAAATTAGGAGAGGAAGGGTGGGAGATATTCCGGCCGTACTTTGAAAGCGAGGATGTGAAGAAAGCGTGGCACAACTATTCCTTCGACCGGCACGTCATTGAGAACCACGGGGTTACGTTGAGGGGGTTTGCCGCGGACACGATGCACATGGCGCGTTTGTGGAACTCGAACCGGAAACTGGAAGGGGGATACTCGCTGGAAGCGTTGTCCAGTGATCCTAAAGTTATGAGCGACGCCGGTGAGATGTTCAGCGACGCCGGGGAGGAACTTATCCGCTCCAAACGTTCCATCAAGAAGATCTTCGGCAAACCCAAATTAAAGAAGGACGGCACGCCTGGTAAGACTATTATATTGCCTCCTATTGAAGAGATTCAGGTGGACCCTGAAGTGAGGCAGACATGGATCGAGTACTCGGCGCTGGACGCGCAAGCTACTTGGTTTTTGCGGGAAAGCCTAGAGGCGAAGTTGCGGGGAATCGAGTGCGAAGCGTGCCCTGTTTTGACCGCCAAGCCTCACTTCAAAAAGTCAAACAACCTCTGGGAGTTCTACACGCACTACTTGCGGCCGTTCGGGGAGGTTTTAACCGACATGGAGCACAACGGGATGTTCGTGGATAAGGAACACCTGGCGAACGCCGAGGTGCAGGCGCTTCAAGACAGGAACGTGGCGGAGGAATACTTCAGAGCCTGGGCAATTGACAAGTGCCCCGCTGCCGAGTTCATGAACGTCGGTAGTGGGATTCAAGTTCGGCAGCTGCTGTTCGCAGGCGCGCCGCACAAGAAGAGGGACAAGGAAGGCGTTCCGCGGAAAAAGGAGTTCGCCATGGTGTCGCCCGAGTGGACGGAGTGGGACGCGAACGGACGGGAAGGCAAGGCTCCTAAAAAAGGCGCCACGTTTGAGTTGTTCGGCATAACGAAGCGGCAGCTTCAGCCGCCCGCGTATACCACGACCGGGCTGCCTGCAGTAAGTGGATTCGTGTTGCGCACGTTAGCGGGCAAGCCAGGCGCCGCGCGAGCCGTGGTTGATAATTGGGATGCATTACCCGAATCAGAAAAGACGGAAGAGCAATTGAAAAAACAATGCGGCGGCGCGTTTCTGGCGTTCGGGGGGGGCTATGAAGGCGCCGCGGCTTGCGCTGCGATTGATGCGTTGAACGACGTCGCGGCTATCGATACGCTGCTGTCTAACTTCATTATTCCTCTTCAGAGCGATAACTTACGGGGTAAGAACGGCAGGGTACACGCGGCGCTAAACATCAACACGGAAACCGGACGACTCTCCGCGAGACGCCCAAGCCTCCAGAATCAGCCCGCGTTGGAAAAAGACCGGTACAAAATCAGGAAAGCGTTTACGTGTAAGCCTGGTAACATTTTGGTGGTTGCGGATTACGGACAACTGGAGTTGCGTTTGTTAGCCCACATGGCTCGGTGTGTGTCCATGCGCGAGGCGTTTGAAGCCGGGGGTGACTTCCATAGCCGAACCGCGATGGGCATGTACCAGGAAATCAAAGACGCCATGGAACGCGGGGAGGTGCTTCTTGAGTACGGAAGCGAGGGATATGAGGAGGGTGTTGAGGATGATAAGAAGCCACAGTTAGTGAAAGACGCCTTCGCCTCCGAACGAAGAAAAGCGAAGGTTCTTAACTTCTCCATCGCGTATGGAAAAACTGCGCACGGTCTGGCGAAGGACTTTGGGGTCACCACAAAGGAAGCTGAAGAAACTGTTAATCTTTGGTACAGCGACCGCCCTGAGGTGCGCGAGTGGCAGAAAGTGCAGCACAACAAGGCTAGGGACAAGGGTAAGGTGAGCACGTTGCTGGGCAGACACAGGAACCTCCCCGAAGCCTCGTCTTCGGATGAAATGCGGAAACAGCACGCGTTGCGGGCGTCAATTAACACGCCCATCCAGGGCGGCGCCGCCGACATAGCCATGCTCGCTATGTTGCAGATTCACGGGTGTCCGCGCTTAAAGGAACTGGGGTTCAAAATGCTGATGCAGATCCACGATGAAGTTATTCTGGAGGGGCCCGAGGAATACAAAGACGAAGCACTTGCGTTAGTAAAGCTGCACATGGAGAAACCGTTCAACGACCACGAGAACTTGTGCGACGTGGATCTGAACGTGGACGGCGACTACGCGGAGACGTGGTTCGACGCGAAATAATGTTTTTATAAACTTCACTCCCTTCCCACGCACGTCCGTTCCGGCCACCGAAACGACACCATCGCCACCCGTCCCTGTAGCCCCACCAGCACGTTCTCGAGATCATGTTCCACATCAGCACTCGCATGGCAGCTTTCATCACTATCCAGCCACTGAAACCTCTCATCGGAAAGTTCCGCAACGAACCCTTTTCCGGCGGCGAAAATCGCACCCCCCTGAAACCGCCAATCCTCTGCCTCAATCGGGTCGCTTTCAGCGCGAGTAATGTGACCCCCCTGCTGCGTTCCGAAGTCAACGTCAGTTTCTTGAAATGAATCTAAACACTGAACCGTCGCTCGCAACCCCCTACCATGTGCCTTCACTATTAGACTGGAAATCAAATATCCGTTCCTCACCGCCAACACTACGTGCGCTTTTGATTTTCGTTCCTTTTTCAAACGCAACGCGAGCGACGCCGCCAACGGCGCAGCGTGACTCTCGTCGTACAGCAAGTCACTCCCTATGATTAAATCAAAGGTTTCGGTTGTTGATAGTATTGGTAACGTGGCCAATTCGACTCCAGCAGTGCTCACGTCGAGCTTGTGGACCCAATTAGCTTTGGGCATTGACGTGTTTTGATTCGTTTCAGTAGTTTTGGTTTTCTCAGCGGAGACGGAGGTACCCGCGGAGGTACTCTGAATCTCAAGCACTGAAGTTCCCGAATCCACACGTGGTATAGTCTCACTGTTCGTCATGCTATCAAGCACCGCCTGGTCGTCCCTCCAGTCTAAAAACGCGACTCGCGCGGTGACCCTATTGGAAATATTAGTGGCGGCGCTATTTTGAAGCGCTCTCAGCGAGCCGGGCGCGCCTTCCGTGATGGTAACTTCGGTCGCGCCAACCGCGGCGGCGGCGAGACCTCCCAAACCGCACCCGGCGCCCAGCTCCAAAACTCTCGAGCCTCGGATGCGAATAAATGGGGTGGATTCGTTCTGTGCAGATGTAGATGGAAGGGTTGCGTTCACTTCTTCAAAGGTGTCCCTCTCAGTTGTGTTCGCGTCTTCGCATTTCGATTCGCCAACTTGCGATATTGTCGTCGGCGCTTCTCGTCCACGAGATTCGGTATCCGCAGCCGCGTCCAGGGCGTGCGCTAGGATTCTCGCGGCGCCCCAGATTCTCCACGCCAACCCGGCATCGTTCCACGAGGACTCGTGTACATTGATGTCCACCTTTTTCATACACAGCCGCACTTTCTCAACCCCAGGCGGGCGCTGCGACGCCGCGCCCACTTGCGAGCCCCCGACCGCCATCAACTCAACCGCGTCGGTGGATTCGCACCGACTTCGTTTCGCGACCGCGGCGCCCACCGCGTCCATCAGCTCCTCGTCTCCGTTTCGCACCGCGCCGTCCAGGCTTTTCAAAAGAAGCTCCCTGCCGCCGTGGCGTTCGGCGAAATCAGCCGCCCTCGCGTCTGCGGTGACCACGCTCGCGAGCTCGAGAACAAGCGCTCTTCTCGCAACTCCCGGCGGCGTTAATTTCACGTTGTCCAACAGAGCATCGAGTTTCGCCATCTCACGTGTGTCCTCATCCTCATCCTCTACGGCGTACCGGACGAACGAGGCGATTTCTGTCATACGTGCCACTCGTTTGGGTCCTCGCCGGCACCCAAGTGCGTGTCGCTGTGGGTGTGCTGCAAGGTGAAACGCCTCTCTACAAGTCGGCACAAAAAGCACCGAAACGTACGGCCCTCAGAACACGACAGAATCCGCCCCAAGTGCACTTTTTGTCCTTCCGCGACAAGCAGAGATGCACTCTCCTCCGCGTTAATTCGCCGGCTACAAATAGCATCGAGCGCGTCTAAATCACTCACGTGACTGCCACACCTATCGATGGCCGAGTACCCCACGATCGGCGGAGGAAACAAGTCCGCGCCCGTGTTACCCTCGACAACCCGGTTCGGCAAACCGGATGGCTACGACCCTTTAATCTGGCAAGCCCGAGTGGACCTCGCCGCGTGTTACCACCTGTGCAACGAGTTTGATTTCAACGAGGGGATATGTAACCACCTAACCGTGTTGGTTCCAGGCACTACGGACATGTTCCTGTGCATCCCGTACGGGCTGATGTGGGACGAAGTCACCGCCAGTAACTTACTGCTTCTCGATGGCAGTGGCAACATTCTTGAAGGCGAAGGCTCCATCGACGCCACGGCTTTTTTCATCCACAAGCACATCCACGACACTGGTGCCGTTTGTGTGTTACACACGCACCAACCCTACGCGAGCGCGTTGTGCTGCATGAAGGAGTTCAAACTCCACATGTGCCACCAGAACTGTTTGAGGTTTTTTGACGAGATCGCATACGACCCGACGTTCAACGGATTGGTGTTGGACGAAGACGAAGGGAAAAGAATCGCGCGCTTTATGGGCAACAAGCGAGTGCTTCTGCACCAGAACCACGGCATAATAGTCGCGGGAAAGTCAGTCGCCGAGGCGTTCGATGACGTGTATTACTTGGAACGGTGCTGCCAGGTGCAGATATTGGCGCAATCAACAGGTAAAGAGCTTTCGATTGTTGACGACGCGACGGCGAAAATATTTAAAGAGGATTGCGCGGCGGACAACGGGATGGAAAATTGGGCGAAATTGCACTTCGCGGCGCTCAAGCGGAAGCTCATGAAGTCGAGCAAAGGGTCGATATTCAACACATAGAGGGGTTACATGAGTAGAAGGGGGTTACAAAAACGTATCACCCACTGTCCTGTAATGAATTGAAATACTATGAAACGACGCACCCTCCTTTCGCGTCGTCACCCGCGTCTCTCTCGATTCGCCGCGAGACGTTCCGGCCGTTTCCTCCGAGTAAATCGCCAAACTTGAACGCGCGTTTCCTTCCGTTCGCTTTCGTTTCTGTTAAAATCGCGTCCACGTCAACGCCGTGTTTCCGAGCTTCGTTGAAGCACTCCTTGACTTGTTTCGAAACCTGGTCCCTCACCTCTCGCTTCTTCCAGCTGCGAATGCTGAGCGTCTCCACGCGCGTGCCGACGGCGAGAAGCTTTTGGGTAACCTCCTTTGCGAAGTGCTCTAAGTCATACTCATCATGTTGATCTCTTTCGGGGGGGAACCTCGCCCTAATCGTTCCGTTTCCGATCCATTGTACGTGTAAAGGGACGCCTAGACCTGCGATCGCAAACGTCTGCGCCAGCGCCGTGACTGACGTGCCATTCGTAACACCAACCAGAACCACCACGCCTCTGGCGCTTTTCCTTTCCAGTGCAGAATCGGTCAGAGGACGATTCGCGTCGCAGCGCAGTTGTAACATACCTAAATCGCTGTGCTGCAGAGGCAACGAGCCGTCCGCGCTGTCAAAAGGGCACGCCCCGAGGTGACCGATTGGCGTTTCAACGTGTGCTGTGGCGGTGGAAGGCCCGGCGCCATTGGAAGGCCCAGCAGCTGCAGAGCCGTCCGCGACTCCAAACACGCGCACGCCGCCGTCGCTGTCCGCGGGCACTACTGACCGTCCGTGCAGCCCCATCGTCAGAAAACACACACCGGTCATAAACGCGTCGTACCCGGCTTCATGCGCGTATGATTTGCGAATACCGAACGAAGCGTCTTCATATTTATCGGACCGATCCAGCGCGAAATTGTACCTACCGAACCCGTCTCCAAACTCCAGCCAATCCAGAACTTTCTCACCCGTGCCGGCGACGGGCGACACAAGACCTCGGACGTCTACCGATTTTCGTCGACCGCGCGTTGGGGTTACCACCGCGGTTTCTTTGGATTTGTTTTCCTTGGCCATCATCGCAGGCAACGCACATTCAGTCAGCGTGGAAAACAAAGGCCCGAGCGCCGTGTCCAGCGGCGTTTTCGTGGAAATGGAAGGCGGACTGGTGGGAGTTCCAGACTGTTTACCTGTACCAGCCGTACCATTTGAAGTGCCAGCAAGTGTACCAGCAACGGGACTAGTAGCCTCGCGAATGGCTATCGCGTACGTGTCCAGGAACGTGTTCGCGATGAGTTTGGTGTCGTAATAAGGACACGTAAAGTGTTCCGCAAACGCCGAACGCGCGTCACTCAAATCCCCGCTCGTTTCGCACAAGAACTTCTCAAGCGTGAAGGCTAAATCGAACAAGCCGTTATGGCCCACCGCGGGCTTGCCAGACCGTAACATCTTCCTCAAAACCGCGGTAAACCCGACTTTCAGCTGGTCATTTTTGTGTTTTTCATCGTTTTCCTTTTCCTTGTGACGCAGAATTTCCAAAGGCGACGCGCGCGTGAGACGAATTCTTGGCGGCTCCGTTTCGCTGCGGAACGTCTCGGCAATGAAAGCTGGTTTGAAAAGATCACTCTCCAGGGTTTGGTACGTCAGCGCGCGCAGAAACCCGTTCACCGCGGGTAACAACAATTTGTCGAATTCTTCATCGTCATCGGCCAATTTGATCCACGCTTCCACGTTGCTTTTCAAATCCCTAACAAACTCGACGTCTCGCTCCTGCGTTGGCACTATCGGCAGTCGCTGCGCATCCCGGTCGGCTCGTTGTTGCTGTCGTCTCAGCGCTGACGGTGACACGAACGACACCCCCTGCTCCACGCACTTGTTGAAGTCGAAGTTGCAGGATGATAAAAAAGCCAGGCTCGAAGCTTGGCACGAAAACACTTCAGATGAATTCCTGGACGAATCCGGGAACAGCCAAAAGTTGAATGGCTTGCTTTGCCACCGTCGCGTGTCCGGACAGAACGAAAACAAACAGATCCCGTACTGAAGCACGGTGAACTTACTGACGTTGGTGTGTACCTTTTTCCACCGCTCGGCGAGGGTGTCGAATACATCGAACTTTGAGGTGCGGTCAACGTTCAGCCCGGTGAACTCCAGGTCGAAACTCCAAAACGCGAAGTTCGGATCCGCGATCGAGGCATCCAAAGCCTCCAGGCTTTGCTCGAAGGAATCGCGGGTCACGTCCATCGTATATACAAGGCCTTCCTACGCCAGTCACGCAACCAACTCGACGCCGTGGGTGCTCGGAAAATTAAGAATCGCGGGAGTGTGCGGTGCGGTCTGACGCAAGGGGCGGCTGACTGCGTCTTACATGTATTTTCGTTTTCAAAACCGCCCGAAGAAAAAAATCCTCAACTGAAAAAGTTGACGTTGTTACCCCGACCCGCACTTCCGGCGGCGGTGGTGACGCCGGGCGGACACCCTTGTATCAGTGCTGCGAGCCCACTACCGCGACGCATTCGCCGTTTATGGTATTGTGTTAGGGTCTAGGTGTCTCAGTGCACCACTATGACGGTCGATACCGATCCCAATGATTTCGGGCGCCCAGACTTCTGTCTCGATGAGTACCTCGCATCGGTTGTGAACATCACTCACGACTCCAAGACAGCGCCGTTCGCGACCGCGGCTGCTACTCGAGACGCCTTCGCCACAGCTCGTGACCGCCTCGCGTCGCACGCCGCCGCGGCTGCGCGACGCGCGCACGAGCTGGAGTCCGTCGCGAAGGATGAAAACAACGTGTTCCCGTCCCAGATTAGCGACGTCGCGACGGATGCAGTGGCGCTGGAAGCCACCCTTGATGCTCTTGAAGACCGCGTGGAAAGCGTCGCGGCGGTCGCTAGGGACGCGGGGGGCAAACTGCGGCAAGCGGAGCAACGCCGAGGCCTGGCGGATAACGCGGTTACGTTAGCCGGCCACCTCACCGCGTTCGACTCGTGCGCGTACGAACGCCTTTCGTTAACGGTGGACTCCGTATTTTTCGACGAAGGAAAAGTCTCGTTTGCGGCGGCGGTTGCGCGACAGCTGTTACACCTCGCCAGGGAGATGAGAGAAGCTGCGAATAGCCGTAGTGTAACACTCGGTGTAACCACCCAATGCAGTAACACCCCTAGCACTTCCGGTTTCCTGAAACAAGCCACGGATAACTTGGAGCGGTACTGCGACGGTTTAGAAAACCGGTTGCTGAAAACGTTCGAGGCGGCGGAATCGAGTAATGATGACGCCGCTGCTTTAGCTGCCGCGACCGTTCTTGAAAAGTTCAGCAGGGGGACGCAGTGCGCGAGACGGTTTGTGGCTACCCGGCCCATGTTCATCGACGTTAGCGCGTTGGAAGAAATCGCGGAGCTTTTCGGGGAAGCACCGAAGTATACCTCGGGAGAAATTGATTGCGAGCAATCGGCGATTGACGCCGCGAACAATGCATCAGATGCAGTTAGCCATTTCTTCCAGAACGTCGCGAAAGATACGTTAAACGAGGCGGATCGAATTAGAAAAGTGTTCCCTGAAGGTACTGTACGGACTGCGTTACACCAGCTGACGCACCGGGTCGTGGAACAGCGAATTGCGGAGGCGGTGGACGCCGCGCTCGGGTCGGAACCACCTGACGCGCCTGAGATTTCGGTTTTCCAAAAACGAAATTCAGTTCGTTCGTCTCCTACCCAAAACTTCCCCCCGAAGTCGACCCGTAAGCCGCCACGGTCGGCTCGCAGCGCATCGCATGAGGGGCTTGTGTTTAACCCTGGAACCGTTCGCTCGGCTCCGTCATCTCCGGCGAAGACGAGCAGGGCGGTGAAACGAGCGCATCGCCGGGCGGCGAGCGTCTCTGTTGCAGCAGTGTCGCGCTTCGGCGAGGAGAACGAGAGTGACGTTCTCGATTTTTCCAAGCTAGAAACGATTGAATCGTTTAAACGGTCAGATTCGCTGCCGTCGAACGTTCATGAATCACCTCTTATTGGGTTAAATACATTAGACGGAGGTATCTCCGAGGATGAGGTGGACGACGGCAATGGAAAGACGTACGACTACGAGGACGACGAATTCGTGGTACAACACCCGGAACGCGCGTTTCCGCTTTTGTCGTACCTACTGGTTTTTGCCGAGCTGAACGAATCCGCACGAACGCTGGCGAACACACTGCTAAAATCAACCAACGGCGCGGTTGATATCGCAAACGCCGTGGATGCGCTGTTCGCGCAACGGCGCACGCGCTACGACGCGCTCGAAATTGCGTGTCTGAAAGGTATGGTCGCGGCGACTGTAAATAAATCGGTTGAGACCAAAACGGTCTCACCACCCGCGTCGCCCAAGAAATGCACGCACAACTCCGATGACACCGCACACCACACCGACCACAACACGCAGACAATGAAAAGTATCGCCAGGTGGTACGAGTCCGCTGCACAACGCGTCGCGTGCGTGTTTGCGCCGCCTGCGGGGCGAGATGTTTCACAAAATAATGAGGACGATATTGACGAATCCAAAAACCAAAACGAGTCGAATATTTCAAACACTAGTTCCACGTTTTCGCGTAAGGTCGGTTTATTCCCTCACTTGAAGAGTGATATTCAAGCCGCGGGGCTACGGCCACCAGGGCATGGACGCAAACACGCGACAGACAAAAATACATTGCACGTTCAACCCGACACCACTCAAAAGTCATTCGCACGCGCAATCGCGTGGGCCACGTCCTTGGCCTCCGCCGCGGCGGCTGAGAACAGAGTCGCGGAGGTGGGGTTGCGGGAGATGACGCGTGTAGCAGCGGAGGCGACGGCACACGCAGTTGTCGTTTCAACAACT
>MDSY01017534.1_pt1 | contig 31713 bp, 16 predicted proteins | sample 811131 | NCBI WGS metagenome assembly MDSY01 (sample SAMN05326643, study PRJNA326480) | marine metagenome | isolation source: seawater | place: Atlantic Ocean: South West | collected 2010 | reverse complement strand
TACGCTGCGAGACAGCGACACGCCCGGGAAAGCCGAGCCGCGGTGCGCGAGCACGACCCGGCGCGTATAGAGCGGAGAAGGCGGGCAGAGGAGGCGGCGGCGACAAGACTCGCGGAGCAGGATGCGCGGCGCGTGGCGTCCGCGGAGGAGGCGCTGCTGCGGCACAGGGGTTTAGTGTACGCGAGGGAAGGTGAGGGGGAGGAGGGTGCCGAGGAGGGTGCCGACACAGCTGTGCAGGACGGGACGGTGGACGGAGACACGAGAGAGAGGGTCGGATCTGTAGCGTTTACGTCGCGGCCCCTGTTGGACCGTACGGATCCCGGCGTGTGTCCCGCGGACCCCGCGGAGGATGTCGGTGAAGAGTGCGAGCTCGAGGTGCCGTCGGTGGAGGCGACGGCTGAGCTCATGGAGGCTCTCATGGCGGAGGCGCGCGACGACTACAAAGAGAGCAAAGAAGAAGAGGAGGATGTGGAGGTGGAGGAGGAGAAAGAGGAGGAGAAAGAGGAGGAGGAACCTGGTGAGAGCGTGTCGGCGCTTGAGCGGGAGCTCGAGCTCTGCTTCGCGGACGTGGACGAGCGCATCCGCGTCCTCCACAGGCTCTGGCACGCATCCGGCGGAAACAGACGCCGCGGGATCGGCACCGCGCCGAGCGGCGCGTCCAGAGACGCATCCGGAGACGTTCCAGTCGCGTCGGCGTCGGTCGAATGGCCCCTTCCCCCGCTCCCGCCCGTCGAGTCGTCGTCGTCTGGATTCGGCGGTGACATGCAGGAGCGGGAGCGGGACGTGCAGCTGGAGAGGCACGTGCGCGCCAAGCTCAGGTCGTTCATACGGGCATCCGTCGAGCTCGAGCAGTCCATCTCTGATTCCCGACCCGCCTCTGCGGTTGGAAACAATCGCGGCGGGGATCGATCCAGCGTTTCGTTCTCTGGGTGGGCGACTGCGGGTGCGGTGGGTTTGTTGCGTACGGACCGCGGTGCGGAAGGGACATCCGGGTCGTTCGATAGTGACCTGGACGGGTACGTGGAGAGCTGTCTCGTGTCCAGCGACGACGAGGTTGGTGATGAGTGAGGTGAACGAGATAGATGCGTTTTTATTCCAACGCTCGGCGCGCAAGTTTGGCGATGGCGGCGGCGGCTGGCTTTGTTTTTGGGCCCCGCGCTCGCCTGCCTCGACACTCTCCGTGACGCCCCACCGCGGTTTCGCGCGCATCGGATATCGTCGATGGCGACTTTATACGTCCCCGATAGCAAGCGGCGCCGGAAGGACCGCGAGGAGCTGGCGCTCAACGCCCCGTCCGGCCCCGAGAACCGCGTCAACATCATCGCGCAGCTCGAAGATGCCGAGGGCAATCCCGCGGGCCCGCAGCTCGACCTGCCGCACGACGCGGACCCCAAGCAGCTCGAGGAGGTGCTCAACGCGCTCCTGCAGAACGAGGACAAGGTCCCGTTCGCGTTCTACGCCGCCGACGCGGAGATCACCGGAACCCTTGGCGAGCACCTCCGGAAGCGCGACGCGAGCGTGGAGAGCATCCTGAAGATCGTCTATCAACCACAGGCGCTCTTCCGCGTCAGGCCCGTGACGCGATGCTCCTCAGCGATCCCGGGCCACGCTGAGGCGGTCCTCTCCGTCGCGTTCTCCCCCGACGGCAAGAACCTCGCGTCCGGCAGCGGCGATACCACGGTGCGCATGTGGAACCACGAGACGGAGACCCCCAAGCACACGTGCAAAGGACACTCCAACTGGGTCCTCTGCATCGCGTGGTCCCCCGACGGCACGCGCGTCGCCAGCGGCTCCATGGACAAGGACGTGCGCCTGTGGGACCCGGAGAGCGGCGCCGCGGTCGGCGGGCCCATGCGCGGGCACAAGAAACACATCACCGCGCTGGCGTGGGAGCCGGCGCACGTCCGGTACCCGCCTATACGATTAGCATCCGCATCCGGAGACGGCACCGTTCGCATCTGGAACACGGTGCACCGAAACTGCGAGCTCGCGCTGACCGCGCACACGAACTCGGTCACGTCAGTGAAGTGGGGCGGCGAGGGGCTGATATACAGCGCCTCGAGGGACACGACGGTGATGGTGTGGAACGCCGAGAACGGGTCGGTGGTGAGGCAGCTCAAGGGACACGGGCACTGGGTCAACACCCTCGCGCTGTCGTCCGAGTACGCGGTGCGCACCGGGCCGTACGATCACAAGGCGGAGAAGCCCGGGAACGACGACGAGGCCAAGGCCAAGGCGCTGGAGCGGTACAAGACCGCGACCGGGGGTAAGAACGAACGGCTGATCAGCGGAAGCGACGACTTCACGATGTTCATGTGGACCCCCGGAACTTCGAAGCAGCCGCTGCAGCGGATGACTGGCCACGTTCAGCTCATCAACCACGTGTTGTTCTCACCGGACGGCCGGTGGGTGGCGTCCGCGAGTTTCGACAAGGCTGTGAAGCTGTGGGACGGGTACACGGGAACGTTCGTGGCGACGATGCGGGGACACGTGGGACCAGTGTACCAAATCGCGTGGTCGGCTGATTCAAGGATGGTGGTCAGCGGCAGCAAGGACTCCACCCTGAAGGTGTGGTCGGTGCGGACCAAGAAGCTGGAGTTGGACCTGCCGGGGCACGCGGACGAGGTGTTCGCGGTGGACTGGTCTCCGATGGGAACCAAGGCGGCGAGCGGGGGCAAGGACAAGATGCTTCGGCTCTGGCGTCACTAACTACTCTAGACTACGTATTTTTCAAAGAATCGTTCTGCGCTTCCATCACTCCGCTTCCATTCACCCGATGCTCGCGCCGAGGTACGCCTCCCCGCCCGCCTCGTGCGCCACCGTCGTCCTCCACATCTCCCGCTCGTACCGCTCCTCGAACGGCGTCGCCGTGTGTATCGTCCGTAGGTTATCCCAGATCACCAAGTCACCGTCTGACCACTTATGCCTGTACGTAAATTCCGGGCCCGTGGCGAACGGCAGCAGGTTTTCGTACATCAACGCGCGAACCGACGCGTCCTCCTCCCCGTCCAGGTCGTACCTGTCCAGGTCCGCTGTTGAAACGGCCGCGTCCTCGTCGACGACGGCGCACACCGCGCTGCTAAAGCCGTAGAGGGACTCCGTCCCGGTGCTTGTGTCGACTCGAATTATATTTTGATACACCGGCGGGTGAAGCAGGCGCTGCGCCGGCGTGAGGAGCGGGTACGTGGGCGTGCGCTTGTTCACCTTGGCGTTGTGGTGCGCGTAGGAGCACACCGCGCGTAGCTTTCGAAGCGTCGCGCGGCGGTTCGGGTCCAAGGCGTTACACGCGGCGGTCATGTCCGCGAACGCGGTGTCTCCCCCCGCGCCAATCGGCGGGGATTTTTTGCAGTAGAGCAGGCTGGCGAACGGGGGCGGGTCCCGGAACGCTTGGTCCGTGTGCCACACGGGCGAGCGTGCGTCCGGGTCGTATCGCAGCGTCGGTTCCCCGGTGACGTCGTCGGTGGGTAATGGGGGCGCGCGGCTGAACATGGCGCGCAGCTCGCCGCGTTCATCCTTGGCGTTTCCGATGACCTGAACCTCGGGAACGTTTGGGATGAGGTACTCGGGCGCGACGCCGGGGTTCTTCTCGACGACGTCCCCGACCGCGTGCGAGAGCTCGACGAGGGTCGTCGGGGAGATGTTCGCGAGGTTGGGGACGATGACGAGCCCGGATCCCTCGTCGAGCGCCCGGCGGAGGATCGCGCGTCGCTCAGCGAATGGCATGGACAGCAGGTCCCGGCCGTCCATGACGCGGCCAAAGTCCGAGTCGGGAACCGGCTGGATGAGCGATGCCGCCGGGCCGGGCCGGGATATCGGCGACGCGCGGGTCGCGACGCGGCGGTGACGCGATCGCACGGGCGGCGGGAGAGGGGCGAGTGCCGCCATCGCGCCCGTGACCCTCCCTGCTAACTGGTGCGCACGCGTTTTTGCCTGGTGGTTCAGAAACAATAAGAGTTTCCTCGTTCCGGAACTGCGAAAGAAGCCAGCCCACTCGCCCTCACGCGCGACCATGTCGACCCAAAGCGGCATATCCGTACCCGATACGAACCGTCCAACCTTCGATCCGCACTTGGATATCGCGACCTTGGTGTTTTCCCACGTGCAGTGCGTCAAGACCCGCGTCAACCTCGCCCTGGTGAGCAAGTCGTGGAGAGACGCCTCCAAGCCTGCCGCTGCGTACCCTGACAGGTTCGACTTTGACGCGTTCCCGCACATGCATCTAAGAGACGTACACACGCGGATTATCACCATAGGCCTGCTGGACAACGACGAAGCACTGTCTCTACCCTACGAGAGAGTCATTGGATATCTTGGTGAAGCTGCGAGGTTTGTATGTGACGACGCTGCTTCCCGGGGGAGTGTAAGGCTGCTGAAGTGGACGCGAGTGAACAACATGGCTTGGGGTTTTAACTGGGGGTCACGGGAACACTTGTGCTCTTACGCAGCCGTAAATGGGCACTTGCCCGCTCTCAAGTACTTGCACGAGAACGGGTGCCCTTGGGGCATGTACACGTGCAGGTACGCCGCCGAATTCAAACGCTGGGACTGCCTGCAGTACGCGGTGGATAACAAGGCCCCGGTGTGGGAAACATACGCAGAGGAATACGCAGAGCACCTCCGATGAAATGCCACTCATTCGTTCTAAGAGTCTTAACAACACCCGCTACTCGTCCTTTGCCTGCGTCTCAAAGTTCTTTCCAAAGTCGTCCAGCAACGTCTTCATGCCGTCGATGCGCGGAATCAACCTCGGCACCTCCTTCGCGTACGCCCCGTACACGTCCGCGCCGTGCATCGCCTCCAGGTACGTCTCCTCCTTACCAGCCTTGGCGTTGAGCAACGCCGCGAGCGCCATCGTGAACAGCGTCCGAGTAGGATCACCCGTCGCGAGCGCCGTCCCGAAGCACCCGAAGATTAAACCGCTGTACATCGGGTGCCTCACCACCGCGTACGCGCCTTGGGTCTTTAAAACGTTGTCGGCTCTGGGCTTGGGAAATGGCGTGAGCGAGTTGCCGAGGTTCTTGGTGCCCTGCACCAGGAGTACCGCCGCGAGAGCGATGGTTGCGATGCCGAACAACGGATCGCCGAATTTCGCGTCGCCGACGTCGAGCTGGAACGGGGGAAAGGCGACGAGGAGGATGAGGACCATCTGTCCGACGAAGAAGACCTCGTCGCGCTGGCCGAGCTCGGAGGTGTCGGTGATTTCCTTCATGACGGCGTCGACGTCGAGTTCCTCGTCGCAGTCGCCGTCGCTGGCGGCCACGGCGAGCGTGAGCCCTCGAGGGCGATTGTTACCTACGAAGATTGGGGCGGACCTGAGGGTTGGTCCGCCTCCGACGAGGACGATCGGGGTGGGACCGCGCGCGGGTCGGGGCGAACGAGCGCGCGCGCGTCGCGCCCGGGGGCAACCCCCGGCGGCGCGCGCGGTCGCGAAGGCTCGGACGGTCGTCGATGCCATCGGTGTGCGGACAGACCGTGGTGCGGGTCTCGTTTGTGTCTCACTTTGGATAGATCTGACGCCACGTGTGCAATCATTTTCCGATGCACGCGATGGCGGCAGCACGCGCCTCGCCATCCGTCCGCCCATCACCCGCGGGCATCCGCCCGCATCGCATCGCCGCCACGAGACGTAGCGTCGCCATGTCCGCCGCGTCGTCCACATCCCCGGTCGGCTCCGTGCTGGGCACCATGACCTTCGGGTGGAAGTTCTCGAGCGAGGAGTGCGACGACGGTGCATCGCGGGAGCTGATGGAGACCTTCCTGGACGCCGGGCACGTCGAGCTGGACACCGCGCTGGCGTACAGCGGCGGCGAGACCGAGAAGATCATGGGCCGCCTCTTCGACGCGCACCCGACTCTGATGGATCGATGCCAGATCGCCACGAAGGCCAACCCGTGGCCGGGCGGTGCCATGACGTCCTCCGCCGGCGAGGGAGGCCTCGCCCCGTCCGAGCTTCGCGCGCAGGTGCAGGCATCCGCGGCGTCGCTCTCCCCGTACGGACCCATCGATCTGCTCTACCTCCACGCCCCGGACGCCGCCACCCCGATAGACGATACCCTCGCGGAGCTCAAGTCTCTGCACGACGAGGGCGCGTTCATAAACTTTGGCCTCTCTAACTTTCCCGCGTGGGAGGTGGTTTACATCCACGGGCGGTGCAAAGAGATCGGCCTGCCCGCGCCCACGACGTACCAGGGAATGTACAACTGCGTCACGCGGACGTGCGAGGCTGAGCTGCTCCCGGCGCTACGAAAGTTAAACATGAGGTTCCTCGCCTACAACCCCTTAGCGGGGGGTTTACTCTCGGGGAAACACAGGGGTAAAATCGAGGCGCCCGGCTCCAGCGACACGGGCCGGGGCCGATTCACCGAGAACAAGATGTACCAGGACAGGTTCTGGAACGAGAAGTACTTCGCCGCGGTGGACACCGTGTGCGACGCGTGCGAACTGGAGGGTGTCGCCCCGGCGGAGGCTGCGTTGCGTTGGCTGTACAGTCACAGCCAAATGGACGGCGGGAAGGGCGATTGCGTGATTTTGGGAGCGAGCTCGGTTGGACATCTGGAGGCTAACCTGGCGGCTGCGGAGAAGGCGGCGGTGGGTGAGGCACTGCCGGAGTCCGTGCTGGAGGCGATCGAGGCGGCGTTCGAGGTGTGCAAGCCCGTGGCGCCGCCTTACTCTCGCGGGCACTCGAAGATTGCGTAATTATCGATGCATTTTTTGTCATCGTCAATATGATAGTACGCCTTATCGTCCTTCCCTCTCCCGTTCCCGCCGTTGCATCTCCATCCGCTCACGCAGGGACATCCCAACGAGGTCCTGGCCCTCCTCCAGCCGCCGCGCCGCCGCCTCGTTCGCCGCCCTCGCGCGTTCCATCCTCGCGCGTCGATCCGGCTGCGGCGGCGACATCGCCGCCGACCCGCCCCTTCCCTTGCTGGGTGTGATGCTGTACGGGTCCCTCAGCGGGTTCCACTCAAAGTCCGCGGGCGGTTCATCCAACCCTGATTCAGCCGGCGGCGCGGACGGCGCGTCAACGTCGGCGTCGTCCCCGGACGCGAGCGGGTTACTAAACTGAAACACCGGCGCGGTTCGCGGCGGCGGCACCGACGGCCTCGCCGGGGAGATTCCTTCCCTTCTTCCCGCCCCTCGGTGACTCCGCGGTTTACCACCGCCCGCAGCCTCCGCGGAGTCATCGCTCCTGTCCGAGCGGTTCGACCTGTCCGGATCGTCCTGTAGTCTAGGCGCGGGTGTGAAGCGTCCGAGGATGTTGCCGAGCCTGCCGACGCGTTGGTTACGCTCAGCGACGTACCTCTCGTCGCTTTGGTTTGTATCGGTCCTCCCTCGCGTGCTCTGAGGCGTGCTCCCTCGCCCCTCCGTCGGTGACGTCGCGGGCCGTGACCTCCAGAACCGCGCCTTGAACTCATCCCACCCACGCTTACCGTCCGCGGGCGGCGCGACGTGCGCCGGCGCGGACGCCCTCGCGCCGCGTGCCCCGCCGCCCCTCCTGCCTCCTTCTCTGGCAGAAGTATACACTCTACCCCGCGACGAGTCGTGCCAACCCGCGCCTCCGACCCCCCCCGCCTCCACGTCGTCCACGCCGTAGTCCCTCGCGGTCATCGCGATCGCCTCGTCCTCCTGGTCCCGCCGCGTGAACGCGCCGCGGTTGCTCCGATACGCCTCGGAGAACGAAGCCGGCCGTGGGGTTCTCATCACGCGTTCACCCCTGGGCGTGGTGCCGACCTGGTACGGGCCCACGGTTGGTGTGATGGCGTCGAACTGCCTCGCGTCGATGGCTGACATCGTGAGCTGGTTACCTGTGGGCCCCAATAGGTTCCCGCGGCCGAAGAAGACGGCGAACGCGCCGGATAGGAACGCGAGCCCGTTCGCTAGGAGACCGACGTACCACCCCGCGTGTTGGGTTCGTAATTTGATCGGCGCGTGGACCCCGCGCTGGCACAAGTCCATGCCGTCGACCCACGCGCCGTGCGACGCCCACACCGACGCGAGCGCGACGGTGACGCCCACGAGCCGCGCGAGCAGCGAGAGCGTGCGCGTCGTGAGGTCCAACGCGAGGAACCTGCCCTTGAACCGGTGGGTGCCCGCGAGGTACAGCGTTTGGAACATGGCCCACGCGCCCGCGGCGAACGGGGGCAGGATGACGGGGTAGAGGTCGGGTGACGCGTGGTCGCTCGCGACGGAGGATACCCCGCACGTCTGGCACTCCTGCGCCGCGGGGAGGTCCGCGTTGCATCCGCGATACCTGCGTGAGAAGGGTGCGACGGGGTGGTCAGATGCCGTCGAAGTCAGAATGCCGTCTCTTCGGTTCACCCGACGAGTTCGAACCGGGCGCGCGGAAGAAGTGGTAGAATGAACGGGACGAGCGACGGCTTACCAAGGTATCGCGCAGGCAATGCATCCGACTATTAACGCCAAGACGGCGAAGACGCGGCTGCGAGCGAACATGACCGCCGCCGGCGTCCTCGCCCCTCGCAGTGATTTCAAAGGAAAGTTGACGTCGGTCTGTTAAAATGTCATTAAAATTATCTCGTCTACTCATCCTTTGCTTCCTCCTCCCCTTCCGGCCTACCGCCGCCGATGGCCACCAGCAGCTTCACCACGTGCGCCCGCCTTCGCACCCTCTCCTCGTCACCGTCCGCGTCACCGATGTTCTCCGCGTGCGTCTCCAAAATCTCCCTCACGCTCCTCAACCTCGACCAGATTATAAACTCGGCATCTTTCCCGTCCTCGTCGGCGCCACCCCCCGCGTGAAGCTCCATCTGCAGCAACAGCCGTTCCCGAATCCCGGCGTGACCGGTGGCGAACATCGAGGCGAATATCAGCGACAACAGCTCCAGGGTGTACAGACCCCCGCCCAGTCGTTCGACGTAGAGGTCATCCTCGGTGAGCTCGATGTCGTCCGTCTGATTTTTTAATCGTTCGTCAACCGCCCGGACCCTGTTCCGGTACTTGGCCCAGAGCTCCGCGAGTCGGTCGCACTTGGCGTGCTCGTCCTCGACGAACTTGGCGCACAGCCTATCGTGCCGCTCGGTGCCTCGCTGGAGCCCGAGGAACAGCGACGACACCACGGACACCGATCGCTCCTCCTCCTCCTGCACAGCCTCCAGCCCCGAAGTTTTCTTTAACTTGTCGAAGCCTTTACCCATAAACACCGAAAACGTCGTCTTGAGGCCGAGGATATCCACGAACCGCTCGCACGCGGCGGGGCATCGGGTCAGCGCGTAATCCACGCACTTGATCGCGGACGTCCTGCAGCTCCGCCGGCTCTTCATCATCATCAGCATCAGCTCCAAACCTTCGTTCTCCACAAAGGCGCGTTTGTTATCAGCCTCCATCGTCGCGGCGACCAAGGCGTCGAAGATGTTCTCCAAAACTTCCCGCTCGCCCTCATCCGCCGGGTCCTTCCCCTTGAACGGCGCCACGGCCCTTAAGAGGAGGTCGATGCCGTTGAGTTGGCCTATCCGCTTCTTGTTCTCGTCGCTGGTTTGCACCAAGATGGCGAGAACCTCGGCGGCGGCGAGCTTGTTGTTATCCGTCGGCTTTTTGGACCCGACTCGTTTGAGGAGCCACTTCAACAGCTTGGGCGCGGCTGTGGTGACGTCCGTCGCGGCATCTCGTGTGATGTCCGCGCAGTTCTCCACGATCCCCAGCACGTTGCCCACCGCCGCCTGGTCCTCAACGGAAACTTCCGAACCGAACCGTTCGAGTGACGCGTAAATAAGTTCGTACCCGCCGTTGTCTTTGACGCTTTGGATGAGCGCGACGCCGCCTTCTTCCGAGGACTCCACGGCGTCTGCGTCCGTGAGCTCGTTGAGTAGAACCAGGGCGCCGCACGCGATGTCGGGGTTCTCGTGTGAGAGCAGCGCCAGGATGGACGGCACCGCGTTTAAACGGCAAAACTCGGGGTACAACTCTGGGTACCCCGCGAGGGTGCCCATCCGTTTGATCTCCTCGTCGAGATCAACTTCGGAGTCGACGAACTTGTCGGGCTCGTTCGCGTGCTTGAGACGCGCGGTCTGGTTCGCGGCGTACCGGCGTTCGAACGCGAGGACCATGCGCCGTAGTCCCTTCTCGTCGAGCGTGGCGTTCTGCTCGGCGAGTCGCTCGTCGCCGCCGAAGGCTTCCTGCTCGGCTCGCGCGAGGAGTTCCTCGGGGTTCATGGGTTTGGCCGCCCTGGGTTTGGGCGGGGGCATGAGCGCGGCGGCGGACGGCCCGCCGCCGTCCGATGCGGCGGCGGTGGCGTTCGATGTCTTTCCCGCCCTCGCCCTCTTGTCAAGGTAGTACCCTGGGCCCTTCAGATCGAGCTTGAAGTAGTACCCTGGCCTGGCTCCCGCGAAGGTCCTGCAAGGGATGTACTCGGCCAGGAGTCCGTCGTCGTCTCCTCTTCCTCCTTCCCCGCCGCGCGCCTTGGTCTCGGCGTCGAGGCCGGCGGCCAACGCGCGCATGGCGTCGTCGCCGGTCTCGTAATCGCTCCGCGGGCGCTTCGACATCCTCGCCGTACTTGTGTAGCGCCGCCCTAGTCTGATTGAGATCGGTCAGGTTCATTTCACGTCGGGTTTATTTCATTCGGCGCCGACGACGGTCACGTATGACGACTGGTTACATTTCTTAACCGTAAATAGAATTTCATGTCTGCGAGTCGTACGTTTCGGAGAGGGGAACACGAAATGTTAGCTTTTGCCTTTTGCGCCACGAAAGTCCACGAAAGTCACGAGACCACATCGAGCCGCTCACGGGCCACCACCGAGCGCCCACCGCCACCACCATGGCGACGGCGGTACCCCCGCGCATCTCCGACGGCTCCGATACGAGCAGCCTCGGCGTGATGACCGGCACGGCCGCGCCCGGCAGCACGCTGGACATCGAGGGCGACGGCGTGAAGGATGCCATCGAGAAACTTCAGAAGGCGCTCACGCCGTCCATCGTGCTGGACCGCGAGCTCGACGCGCGACGCGACGACGCGGTGCGGGTGGCGAGCGGCGGCGCGTACAAGTCCCCGTACCACGACGCGCATCACGCCACCATCGTCGCGGCGTCCGCGTTGCTCGGCAGGGCACTCGGCGAAGGCGGCGTCGGCACCGGCTTTGTCTACGGCGCGGAGACCATGGTACGAGACGCGCTGCTCATGATCGACGGAGCCGCGCGCGATGCCCTCCGAAGGGACGAGGGCGAGCTCCCAAGGCTATTCGACATCGCGGAGGGCATGCGCAAGAAGCGCGACGATGCCAGGGCCGCCGCCCGGCAGCTCGTACTCGCATTCTCACGGCAGAGTAAAGGACTCGGATTCCGAGAGCGGCAACGCATGAGAGACGCCGTGGCGTTCGCTAAAGCCGAAGCGATGAAGGAAGCTGAGCAGGAGAAGATGAGGCTCGCGAAGGAGCACGAGTCCATGCGGGAGGAGCTGGAGCTCATGCAGCGGCAGCTCAGCGCATCGCGCGAGGCTTCCAACGCGCAGATTGTTCAATTGACCAAACAGGTGCAACACGAACGAAACGCGCGGGGCGGCGACGCCATGGAGCACCAGCAGACCGGCACGCAGGTCCGCGCCAAGCTCGAGATGGCGGAGGTTCGCATGAGGGATCTATCGAACCAGCTGCGGAATACCCAGCGGGAGGCTGCGATCGAGAAGGATCGATTGATGGATCAATTGAAAGAGGCGACGGACGTGGGCGACGGCGCCAAGGCTCACGCGATCAACGCCAGGACCGTCCTCCGTCGACAGAAAGGCCGCGCGCTGCGTGAACGGTGCTTCAGGGTGTGGAAGATCAAAGCCGCCGCGTACGCCGCGCTCAAAAAGGCGGAAATGGAGAGCGTTGAGACGATCAAGGCTGTGAAGAAAGGGTACGAGGTTCAAATCGCGAGGACCGAGCGCGCGTGCTCCGAGAAGGTTGAATCCATGCGCGCCAAGCTCCGGGGCCGCGACCCGAGGGATACCAACCCCACGCGGGCGCTCGGCGACTCCACTAACCAAGCGGCGAAGAAGAACGGCAACAAGGCGCCGCGCTCCGACCCGTGGTCCTTCCTCGACGAGTCCACGAAACTCGAGCGGGAAATCACGAAGAGGGAACGTGAAGAGGAACGCAAGGCTCGCGAGCGCGTCGCGATGGCGATGGCCGAGGACCACATATCAAAGATCGACGAGTACTACGCGAAAGCCGCGGAGGCTGCGCGGCAACGCAACGCGGGGGACGATGGACCGAACCCGGAGATTGTCATGGTGGCGCATAACGTCTCGCTGGCGTCGCGGCCGCCGCCGTCGCCGATGTCGCGCCCGCTGATGTCGTCATCGACGGAGCCGAGGAGGTCCATGGGACACGTGCACACGTACGGCGGATCCACCGATGGAAGCACCGGGGCGACGCCCAGGGTGCCCAGCGGTGGATCCACGCGTTCGATGATCGATCCCACGCCGCCGAGGACGACGGGACGAGTGCCCGCGCCCGCCCAAGCGTCTTCTTCGTCAGAGTCGGAGGACCAAGACCCTTGGAAACCGAGGAGCCCGGAGCCCGTGGTCGTTCCCCCGAAACTGGGCGAACCCGCGGAGGAACTGGCGTTCACGGAGAGCCTCTACGGGATCAAACCGCCGCCGGAGGTTCCGCTGCGGAGGAGGGACGACGGAGCGGCTTCGACCTCGGGGGCAATAACGCAGCCGGCGATGACACGGCTGGCGGCGCCGAGGACGGAGACGGTGGACGACGACGCGGCTCGCATGCCGCCGCCCCCGAGTCGCAGGCTGGAGTCGCTCGCGCCCCTGAGCGGGAGCCGGCCATCGCTCGCGCCGTTGATGGCGAGGAGGGACGATTTGGACCAAGTCTCGGCGTCGCAGCTGCTGAGTATCAAGCTCGCCGAGGAGCAGAAAGAGGCGGAGACGGGGCCGGATACTCTCCCGGCGGCGACGACGTTCATCCTGCCGCCGCCCGCGAGGTCGAGGCGCGAGAGCGAGGGAAGCAGGCCGCCAACCTTGGGTTCGAGGCCGGGGACGGCTGGAGCGAGTCGACCGGGGACGAGCGGAGGTAGCAGGCCGGGCAGCAGGCCAGGGACGGCTGGGGTCAGGAGCTCGGTGGCGTCGCTCGCCGCGTCCGAGGCGTACACGGAATATAGCGAGGACTTTGATGACCTCCCAGAGGACCTAGATCTCCCGTGAGATGTGTAAATTGGGTACATAAGGGAAGAGAGCGCAGACGACTTGAAAACGTTGATCATATAAAAATCTGTGACACACGGAGTCTCCCCCGACGGCCGCGACGTGGTTCCAATGAAATGTGGCAGAACTACGTCGCGCTTGCAACCGCCGCATACATCAAGTTTAATGCTCCACCCTAAGATGATGAATGCAAGATGATGAACATCATCTTGTCGTGGTGTTCACTTCAATCATCTTAGGCACGTAGGATCAATAATCCTGGCGTGATGTATGCGGCGGTTGGGTCCCGTCGGTGGAGACTCGCGGTGCGAGGCTATCACAAGATGCGCCTCCCTTCTCACCGTTCGTTCGTTTCACGTGTACCGCCGTTTAGGCGGAGGATGCGGTGGGGGAGACGGGCGCGGACACGTGCGTCCACTCGATCGACCCTCCATCTGTGGAGGCAGCCTCCCGTGACGCGGGCCGCGAGGTTTGCTCGGGTGTGCGAAACACGACGACGCCAGATTCAGAAAGATCATCCTCCGAGGTGACCTCCGAGGTGACCGAGTCGTGGGCGTCGGACAAAGTCAATCCGCGCGCGGTGACCGGGCGGGCGTGGACGGCGTTCATGATTTGGGTGGTGTTCATGACGCCGATGGCGGACGCCGGTCGGGCGCGTCGGTCGTTGGGCGGCGTGAGCGAGACGCCGTCGACGCGCAGCGCCAGCGCCTGCGACTCGGAAAGCGCCGGGGACGTGACTCGCGCGGCGCTTCTAGGGCGCGTCGGCGAAGGACCGCCGCCAGCCATGGAGATTCCGCAGAGCATCAGCTCCTCCTTGCGTCGTTCCGCGGCGGCGAGGCGTTCCTCGAGGGCGACGCGCTTGTGTTCGGAGATGCGGCGGTTGTGAACCTCGTTGTTGGCGCACGTCACCACCGCGCGGCGGATAAACCCGTGCGCTTTGTTCTGAATGTCAAAGATGGCCTCGGACCTGCGCTCGGACGCCATGAACTGCTCAGCCCTGAGCTTGGCGCCCGCGACCATGGGCTGGATGTGCTTGGAGAGCTTCTGGCGCTCCACGACGATCGCCGCGCGTTCGTTCGTGAGCGCGGCGCGTTGCTGGCGGAGTCGGAGGTCGAGGCTTCGGAGGTAATCGGCGGCGGCTTGCTTGGACTGGATCCCCGCGGCGACGACCCTCGCGTCCAACACCGTCGCGGCGCGCTTGTGCTCGGAGACGCGGACGGCGCGCTCGTTGAAGAAGGCCGCCTTGGACGCGACGATGTCGAGCTGCACGTCGCGTCGGTGCGCGGCGGTGAAGATGCGGTCGGAGAGGCGGCGGGCGATTGTCTGGGTCTCGCGGGACTTTTCCAGCGCGATCGACTTGGCGCGGGCGGTGGCGTCGGCGGCGGCGAACTGGCGGTTGGCCAGCTGGCGCTCGCGCTTCTGCGCGGCAGCCTCGAGCTTGCGTTCGAGCTGCGTCGAGAGTTCAGCCTGGTAGAGTTCAGCGTGTGTGATGGGGGGATGAGATGTGAGTCGTCGGTCTCGGCGAGTACACGAGCGTTTTTGAAGCTTTCAAAATACACGTGTCGATTTGCGGTGCGAAGTCAACCCTTTTCTCAGAGTTGGAGGATCTCGCGGGGGGGTGCCATGGTTGCGGGTGGGACTTGTGCGCACCTTGCGGGCGTCGTTCTTCTCGGCGACGTGATCGACGCGGGCGAGGAATGTCTTAGCTTTGATCGCCTTGGCCTTCAGCCTGGACTCGCGAAGGGCCTCGGCCTCCTGTTTCATGTCGGGGCGGGGTTGGTCAACCATTGATTCTGTGACGGAGGAAGAAACGGCCGAACCCTACGGGACGCGCGATGCGAGATCTCACCTTGAGCCGGCGGGTGATGGTGCGGCGGGTGTACTGCTCGATGCTGGTCTTCATGCGAATCGCGGATGATCGCTGCTCGTTGACGCGCTTGTTGTGGAGCGCCGCGGTCGCAGCCTTGCGAGCCTGCGCGGCGGCGACGAGGAGCTCGCGCCGCGCGTCGATCTGGTCAAACGAATGGAAAACGCGGGTCAGACGATGGCGTGTGCCTGACGGGACGTGCGGGTCCGGAGTTTGGCCGTATCAGGGCCGCGCGATGTGCGAAGAACCCATTCACGCGGTCGATTGTGGAGCGACGACATCGAATCCATCGAACTCGGGCGGGAACGGCGCGTGAACGCCCGTCGCGGTCGACGCGCGCCGGTCAAACATTCGCGCGCCTCGACGAAAAACCAAACGCATCTCTCACCTCGTCGGAGACGGCTTTGCGCTCCGGCTTCTCGCGAGCCTGGAGGCGCGCGGCGACGGGAGGCAGCTTAGAGCGGCGGTAGCCGGAGTGTACCGGCACCTTGATGGCGATGGGGCACGCGGTCGCGGACATGGTGGGATGCGTGTGGTGGGTTCCTGCGAGGGTTAGAAGTGACCGGTGGCGCGGGAACCTTCGAAGTTGACACTGCAGTTGACATCGAAATCACGAAGTAAGTTTTGCTTGAGACAAGACATCTATCCTATCTACGGGTACGACCGGGAAGCCTCCGCGTCCTCCGCCTCCTCCTGCCTGTCGCACATCGCGTTGTACTCCTCCTCCGACATCACCAGCCTCAGCTTGCGCGCCGTCTCCATCGCCTCCGGCCTCGCGCGCACCTTGTAGATCCAGCCGCTCTCCTCCCCCGTGATGGTCTTGTACGCGTCTGAGATGGCGGACTGGTTCACCGCGACGACCGCGGCGGCGAACGGAAGCGTCAAAGGCCTGTCGCCCGTGGCGTTGGCCCACTGCGCGTGGTACAGCTCGTCGCTCGCCGTGCGCTTGAACCCCTCCCAGTGCAGCATGCACAGTGGCACACCGTCCGGGATTTCGCCGCGGATGTTCACGAAGTGCCGGAAAGTTTGCTCGACGTGCCGGACGTCGCCGATGAGGTCGAAGGCTCGCGGGGTGAGGCCGACGGTCATGACGACGGAGCCGTCGGGTGGTGCCACGGACGTGTCCGGGCGGAGGACTTCGTGCGTGGAGGTGTACATCGGGGGCATCGCGGGTGCGTCGGTGGCCATGAGGCGCGCCCCTTGACCTTGAAGATAAAGATGACGTGGTGCCCTCTCCGTCGGGGCGGTCGCCGCGAAGTGCGACGCGAGGGCGCCACGTGCGGAGGTGGACGAGGACGACGCCGCGGAGGATGCGCGGCGTGCGAGGAAGAGGGCGGCGGACATGGCGACTGCGGTGGTCGATGCTGCGCCTGCGAGGTGTGTGGGCTCTTCTGAAGCGTGGGCACGGCTATCCTGTTCTCATCAGGCTTCGATACCAGGTGTTTTCCGAGAGCTGACTTGGCGAGGAGGGATCGATCCCTAACAACTCGCTTCGTCGCCGCCGCACCAAAGGCTACGGCGCCGCGGCAGCCCGGAGCGCCCCAGGGACCAAAGCGGGGTGTCGCACTGCCCGAACGTGTCGAGGAAAGGAGACAGCCGGCGCGCGTTCTCCGATACACCGAACCACCCGACCCCGGCGGCGCCCGGGGCTCTCCATCTCGCGCTCGCCTTTCGTCGGCGGCGGGCGAACGCTTTTTGTTCATACGAGCGCTTCGGGGTAGGTAAGGGGCGATGCCTCCCACGGCTTCGGGCGATGGCTCCACGCAAGGCAGGAACACCGCCGAGCCGCTGGAGTTCAGCAAGGCGCCGTTCAAGGAGCTGAACGCCCCGCGCAAGATCCGCAGCGTGCGCTTCTCCTTGATGTCCCCGCAGGAGATTGCAAAGTGCGGCGTGTTTCACGTGTTTGAGCGCAACCTCTACCAGATGCCCCAGCGGGTCCCGCTGAAGAACGGCATCTTGGATCCGCGCATGGGTACCACGGATAAGAAAGGGGCGGAGTGCGCCACGTGTAAGGGCAAGCTCATCGACTGCGCCGGGCACTTCGGCTACGTCAAGCTCGAGATGCCCGTCTTTCACATCGGCTACTTCAAGAACATAATCTCCATCCTCCAGCAGGTGTGCAAAGAGTGCAGCCGCGTCATGCTCCCGGAAGAAGAACGCACGCAGTTCCTCAAGCGATTCCGTAACCCACGACTGGAGATTGTGCCCAAGCGCGCGCTCTCCAAGAAACTCGCGGACAAGTGCAAGCGGTGCAGGACGTGCTACCACTGCGGCGGAGCCAACGGGGTGGTGAAGAGGGCGGGCGCGAGTTTGAAGATCGTGCACGAGAAGTACAGCAAAAACCCAGAGTTGATGGAGGCGTACATGAAGGAGTTCGAGGAGGCTGTGAAGCACAACGACCAGCTCAAGGCGAACCTGTCGCGGGTTCAGGATGACCTCAATCCGATCCGCGTTCAGGACATCTTGTCGAAGATCTCGCCGCAGGACTGCGAGTTGTTGGACATCGCCGACCGACCGGAGCACCTCATCCTCACCCACCTCCCCGTGCCCCCCGTGTGTATCCGCCCGAGCGTGGAGATGGACGGTCAGGCTGGGAGTAACGAGGACGACATCACGATGAAGCTCATACAGATCATCGAGGTGAACAACGTGTTGCGGCAAGGGCTGGAGAAAGGGCTGGCGATCAACAACCTGATGGAAAACTGGGATTTCCTGCAGATCCAGTGCGCGATGTACATCAACTCCGAGCTTCCGGGTTTGTCCGCGCAGTACCAAGGCCCGGGTAAGCCCCTCCGAGGGTTCGTGCAGAGACTCAAGGGGAAACAGGGCCGCTTCCGAGGAAACCTGTCGGGAAAACGCGTAGACTTTAGCGGCCGCACCGTCATCTCCCCGGACCCCAACCTTCGCATCGACGAGGTCGGCGTCCCGTTGCACATCGCGAAGATGATGACCTACCCGGAGGTGGTCTCCAGGCACAACATCGAGATGATCCGCGAGCGCGTTCGCAACGGCATGAACAAGCACCCGGGCGCCAACTTTGTCCGCTTCAAATCGGGAGGTACCCAGTACCTCAAATACGGCGACCGCAGGCGCGTGGCGAGCGAGCTCAAGTACGGTGACGTGGTCGAACGGCACCTGCACGACGGCGACGTGCTGCTGTTCAACCGTCAGCCGTCGCTGCATAAGATGTCCATCATGGCTCACCGCGCCCGGGTGATGCCGTGGCGGACCTTGCGGTTCAACGAGTGCGTGTGCACGCCTTACAACGCGGACTTTGACGGCGACGAGATGAACATCCACTGCCCGCAGACGGAGGAGGCGAGGGCGGAGGCGATCAACCTGATGAGCGTCCACAACAACCTGTGCACGCCGAAAAACGGCGAGATTTTGGTCGCGGCTACGCAAGATTTCCTAACCGCTTCTTACATCCTGACGGCCAGGGATCACTTCCTGGATCGTGCCCAGGTTGGAGCCCTGATCGCGTACATGGGCGATGCCCTGATGTCGGTGGACCTGCCCACCCCCGCGATCGTCAAGCCGGTGGAGTTGTGGACCGGGAAGCAGCTGTTTGGCATGCTGATCCGCCCAAGGGCCGCGGACAGGATCTTCGTCAACCTCGAAGTCGCCGAGAAGAACTACAGCAAAAACGACAACAAACACATGTGCCCACGGGACGGCTACGTGTGTATACAAAACTCGGAGATCATGTGCGGGCAACTGGGCAAAGCAACGTTGGGCAGCGGTAACAAAAACGGGCTCTTCTACGTCCTCAACAGCGAATACGGCTCCGAGCGCACGGCGTCGTGCATGAACAGGGTGGCCAAGCTCGCCGCCAGGTGGCTCGGCACCCGCGGTTTCTCCGTCGGTATCGACGACGTCACCCCGGGCCACCGGCTCCAGGATGAGAAGGGTAAGGTTGTGAACCGCGGGTACGACGCGTGCGACGAGCGCATCGAGGCTTTCAAGGCTGGAACTCTCGCGCTTCAGCCCGGGTGCGACGCGGAGCAGACGCTCGAGGCGGAGGTGTTGGGTATCCTCTCCACCGTCCGCGAGACCGCCGGTAACGTGTGCCTCGACGAGCTCCCGCGCCACAACGCGCCGCTCATCATGGCGCTGTGCGGGAGTAAAGGGTCCACGATTAACATATCGCAGATGGTGGCGTGCGTGGGGCAGCAAGCAGTCGGAGGCGTGCGTCCCCCCGACGGATTCGCCGAGCGTTCGTTGCCGCACTTCAAACGCGGCGAGAAGACCCCGGCGGCGAAGGGTTTCGTCGCCAACTCGTTCTTCTCCGGGATGCGCCCGACCGAGTTTTTCTTTCACACCATGGCGGGCCGCGAAGGTTTGGTGGACACTGCGGTGAAGACGGCGGAGACTGGGTACATGTCGCGGAGGCTCATGAAGGCGCTCGAGGACCTATCGTTGAGGTACGACGGAACCGTGCGCAACAGCACCGGCGGGATCGTCCAGCTGTCGTACGGCGACGACGGCATGGAGCCCACCGAGATGGAGGGTGCCGACGCGCAGCCCGTGGAGTTTCCACGGCTGCTGCAGCACGTCAAGGGATTGGTCCCGCGATCTTCCGGGCCACTCGTGGGCGAAGACGAAGTTCGAGCCGCTCTCTCGAGAATCGGCGTGAGCTGGGAGACTGACGGCGGCGTCGACGCCGCCAAGGCCATCAAGGGTAACATGGACGTCATCGCGGGGGGCAGGCAGGCGGCCGCCGCCAAGGCTGTCAAGGCGAAGAAGGAGACGCAATCGATCGCCGCGGATCCGCAAAGGCTCGCGTCGAGGTCCAAGGCGGATACCGGGAAAATCGTAGAGCGTAAAACCCCCGCGCGACGGGGCTCAGCCGCGGCGGCGCTGAAGGTCAAGGAGGAGAAGAAGGAGGACGAGGTGAAGGAGGCACCGTCGCCCCCCACAAAGACGGCGCGGCGGAGCAGCCGGCGGCTCAGCGGCGGCGAGAAGGAAGCCGCCCCGACGGAGAAGAAGGAACCGCCCCCAACTCAATCGCGAGCCACGCGAACTTCGGCGAGAGGTTCGCGTTCCGGCGCGGCTGTCGCGGCCGCGGCGACCGCGATGCGGTCGCCCAACGTGCAAACCAACGGCCGCGCCTCCGATGACGAGGACGACAAGCCGGCAGCGGCTAAGGGCGGGGGGAAGAAGGGGACGAAATTGGTCCCGCAATCCGCGCAGAAGAGTCCACGGAAGACTCCAGCGAACGTCATCGCAAAGCCGGAGATGAACGCGATGGCGACGGCGCTGAACAACGAGGACGGCGCGCACAAGATCAAGGATGGCATGAGCGTCAAGTTCAAGCGCGACCTCGTGAGCTTCGCGCGCGCCAACCTCGTTCGTGTCGGCGAGCCCGACGGCCACGGCGTCGGCGTCACGAAGCCCCAGCTCGACGAGTTTTTGGAGCGCTGCGTTACCAAGTATCGGTCCAAGCGCATCGAACCCGGGAGCGCCGTCGGCGCGGTGGGTGCGCAATCCATCGGCGAGCCCGGTACCCAGATGACGCTGAAAACATTCCACTTTGCCGGCGTCGCGTCCATGAACGTGACACTCGGCGTGCCGCGCATCAAAGAGATCATAAACGCGTCCAAGAACATCTCAACCCCGATCATCACCGCGAGCCTCGAGTGCGACGACAACGTCAAGGCGGCGCGGGTGGTGAAAGGCCGCGTGGAGAAGACGACGTTGGGCGAGGTTTGCAAGTTTATCGACGTGGTGTTCAACCCCACCGCGTGCTACCTGGAGGTGTGCATCGACCCCGAGGTCATCTCCATGCTGCAGCTCGACGTCACGACCGAGTCGGTTCGACACGCGTTGCTCTCGGCGCCAAAGTTGAAGCTCAAGGCTAACCACGTGCTTCACGCCGGCGACAACTTGCTGCACGTGTTGCCCCCCGACGAGGAGTCCAAGGCTAAAGCCAACGCCGCGCAGGGCCCCGCCGCGTACAGGCGCGCGCTTTTCCACCTGCAGACGCTGCGCACGGCTGTTCCCAACGTCATCGTGCAGGGCATTCCGAGCGTGTCCAGAGCCGTCATCAACGACATGGGTAGTGGCAAGTACAACCTCGTCGTCGAGGGGATCAACCTGCAGGCTGTCATGGGAGTCGAGGGCGTCAAAGGGACGCACACCACCACCAACCACGTCATGGAGGCTGAGCGCACGCTGGGCATCGAAGCTGCCCGCTCCTGCATCATCAAAGAGATCAACGACACGATGAAGGCGCACGGCATGTCAATCGACGCGAGGCACTCGATGCTCCTCGCCGACGTGATGACGTACAAGGGCGAGGTGCTGGGTATCACCCGGTTCGGCATGGCGAAGATGAAGGACAGCGTGTTGATGCTGGCGTCGTTCGAGAAGACCACGGACCACCTGTTCGACGCGGCGCTGCACGGACGGACGGATACCATCGACGGCGTGAGCGAGTGCATCATCATGGGTATCCCCATGCCGGTGGGAACCGGCATGTTCAAGCTGCGGGACCGCGCGATGCGACTGGAGACTCTGGACGAGGACGAGGAGGCTGCGGCGGCGATGGATGAGGGTGTTGATGCCGCGAAGAACTCGGTGCAGATCACTGAGCTGGAGGAGGCGGCGGCGGGTGCCAACTCGAACGCGGTGGAGCTCGGCGGCGGCGGCGGCGCCGGTCGGGTCGCGGCTGGACTCAAAATCGAGTCGGAGAAGGAGTTGATTTTGCCCAAGCGGCCGCCTCTTTTGCTCGCGGCTTTGATGGAGGAGGAGCGCAAGATCATGTGCGGGAAATGTTGACACTCAGCGCTGCGCGACGTGTGCACCTGACGAAATAACGAACCACCATATCATAAAATTACAACGCGTCGCCCTCGGCGCTCGACTCTGCGAAGTCGGTACTTTCTAAACTTTGCTCCTTGTGTTTCCGCAGCAAACTCGTCAGGCGCTCCTGCAGCTCGGGGATGCCCCAGCCCTCGAACGCGCTCGTCGGCATCGCGTCCGGGATCGCCGCGATCGCCGCGTTAGCCTCCTCCACGTCCCCTTCGTTCCACAACTCCTGCGCCTCCGGATCGGTGGTTCCGCCCAGCACCGGCACCGTCGCCGCCTTGGAAAAGACATCGATCCACGGCCGCCTGTGCGCGAATTGTTCAAAGAGCGATTCCCTGAGCTCCAGCTGGTCGCTGATGGACGTGCCGGAGAGGCCGGATAGGTCGGTGACGAAAACCACGCACGTCGGGAGGTGCTCCAGGGTGGCGATCGTGAGGAGCTCGATCTTGTTGCGGTCCAAGTCGGCTCGGTTGATCAGTCCCGGGGTGTCGGTGACGATGTGCCGTTCGGTTTCTACGAAAAAGTGTCCCATCTTGATGCCCTTGGTGGTGAACGGGTAGTTGTTGATCTCGCTCTTGCCGCTGGACAGCGCCTGGACCAACGAGCTCTTGCCCACGTTCGGCGCGCCCACGAGCGCCACGGTGGGCGTCTCCAGTTCGGCAACCGGAAGCCTCCGGAGCATCTTAGCGATTGACTTCAAGTCGTCGACGCATCGACCGTGTTTGGAGTAGTACGCCTCCATCTCGTTCAACCCTTTATCCGTCGTCGCCTTCATGTCGTTGATCCTCTGCTGGTTGTTGACCTGCGCCGCGTATCCCTTCCCGATGCCGTACAGGATCTTGCGCATCTTGTCCACCGCCTCCACCGTTGTTCGATACTTTTTGTCGCTCAACGTGAGCTCGAGCAACGCGCGTTCGAACGGGTGGAACCGGTCTGGGTTCGGGAAGCCCTTGACGTACGTCTTGAGTGGGTTGCAGTATCCGGAGGTCATCGCCTGGAGGCGCTTGACCGAGAGGCTCTTCTCCCGGAGCGCGGGATCTTTGAGCCCCTTGCCGGGCGTCGCGCGTGTCGCCTTTTTGCGGGCGGACGTCTTCAGTTCCGAGGCGGCCGCGACGCTCGGGAGCCTGGTGAAGATGCCCGGCCGGTAGCTCCTTCGCTCCTCCTCGGGTTGCGGATCCGATTCCGTCTCATCACTCAGGGCCGTGGACTTGCTCGGGGTCGTGGACGCCAAACGGTTGCCGGCGACGACGACGAACCCCGGGGCTCTGTTGGCATTCGGCCGCCGATACACCGCCGCCCTCAATTCCCCGTGTTGCCGTCCCCCGACCGCACCCCGCGCGCCGACCCTGACGCCTACCCCACCGGAGGAAACGCCGCCTCCCAACGCACACCGCATCGACGCCAACCTAGCGAGCATGACGACGACGGAGTATTCGCGAAGCTTCGACACTCGCGCGAACCTCCAGCACCAGCCAGCCGCCGGGACGAAATGCGAAACGGGGACGGCCCCTGCTGCGGGACAGGAAATCGCCACGGGGAGTTTGAACTTCCAAGATGTCAGATCTGAGCCGACCGCCCCACAGTTGAGACGCGAGCGAGAGCTAACCCATTCCGCCGCGATGTCGCAGCCGCTCGACCCCGACTTTGGGCAGATGTCCGACGACGACGACGACATGCTCGACGCCGGACTCCCCGGGATCGACGACGCGCCGGCGGTCAAGACGAAGCCGAAGGCTCCCGCGCGTAAAAAGCAAGAGCCAAAGACGGCGAGCGCGTGGGCCAAGACCGGCAACGCCGAGCTCGACGCCCTCTTCGCGCCGTCCACGCTCACGGTCAGGTCCCTCAACACCGCGTCCAGGCCCTCTGTGACCGGCGCGGCGTCCGCCAAGCCCCCGAGGGGCGGCGCGGACACCTCCACCGTGCCAATCTCAAAAGCTGAGAAGCTCCTGGCGAAGCTCGCACAGCAGAAGGAGGAGGACGACAAGGAGAGCAAGAAACTCAACCGCCTGCAAAAGCACGTGGAGGACGACGCGAGGGCAGAGGCTGCCGCGGCGCGGCAGGCGGAGATGGCCGCACGCCACGACGCGCAGCTCAGGGGCGCGGAGCAACTCGGAATCACAGTCGCCAAAGATGCCAAAGATGCCGAAGCGCTCCTCGGGGACGACGACGCCGACGAGACGCCCATGCCCAGGGACATCACCCGCGCCCTCGAACCCTCCGCCTTTGTTCCCATCGGATACCGTAAATCCGACGCGAACCACACGGCGTGCGGCACGCACAACATGCCGAGTGATTCGAAAACGGCGGCGACGGATGCCAGACGATTCGCTGAAGCCGCCGTCGCGGCGGCGGCGAAGGATTCACCGGGCGCCGACGTGGCGCAGGCTGTGGAGTTCACCGTGCGTGAGGCGCTCACGGGCGGGTGGCTCGAGCAGTCGTTTCTCATCGCCCGGCGGGACGGCGACGCTGCCGCCGCGTCGGAGGGTGGCAAAGCTACGCCGAAAGCTGCGCCGAGGACGACGATCGGGTCCGCCGCCGCCGCCATCCTCGGCGGCGGCGTCCGCAAGAGCTCGTCTCCCACGCCAACGGAGGACACCACGCGGGTACCTCCGCTGTGCGCGGAGGACACCGCGCGTTGGCTGTTCCACACGGCGACGTCCCCGTCGAGCGACGACGACGTGGTCCTCGGGGCTCGCAACGCGATTTTGGCGGCGATGGGCTTCGAGCCGGACCCGGCGCCGCACGCGTCACCCAGGTGGCTCTGCGGCACCCCAACGCTCCGCGCGCCGCCCGTGCTCCCGTGGCGCCCGCATGCGAGGGATATCATCGACGCCCTGGGCAAGTGCGGCGTCGTGATTGACGTCGAGACGCTCGGGTGTAGCCTCGGGAAATTCGCCGAGGAAGGTAAAAAGATGACCGCGGCGGCTAAGCGTAAGCGCGACGCGCAGGCTGCCGCGGCGGGCGACGGGCTCGCCCAGCTGTGCGGCCGGAACAAGGGCGACCGCGCGGCTACCGCGCGGATGTACGAGGACGGTTCAAATCGCCTTCGGTTGCAGATTTTCGCGGCGGTTCAAATCGCCGGCGCGGCGGCGGCTTCCGCCAGGTCCGCCCCGCGCCATCACTCCCGATCCGATTCGATCACGCCGGTCAAGGGTGCCCAGGGTGCCGACACAGCTGTGCACGATGGCCCGCACTGTTGGGTCATGGACGACCCGGAAGGTGCCGGGGACCTGCTCGCGGTGTTGGCGGGTGTTCGACTGGATCCGAGGGCGGGCGCGGCGAGCGGCTGCGTCGACTTTTGCGCCTCGGAACTTCTCGCCGCCGCCGCCGTCGCCGACGACGAGGACTGGCGCGCGTTCCGCGACGCCGCCGCGGCCAAGCTCGCGCGCGTCGGGCCCACGCACACGGCGCGGCTGGCGGCGATTCAGTGGGTTCCGTGGGGGACGAGGCGGGAGCAGGAGGTTCAGGACTTGGCGGCGCTCGTCGCGATTCGCGAGTTGGTCCCGCTCGTGAGTGATCGGCTCGACGCCGACGACGGGGGCATCGCGGCGAAGAAGCCCAAGCCCACGAAGAAGTCGGTACCGTTAGTCCCGCAGAGCGCGAAGAAGGCTGCGAAGGGCGGTAAGGGTGTCGGACACGGACACGTGGCGGATGTGAACACGTGGCAGATGGAAGCCGTGCGGGCGTTGGGTCCGATTAGCGTGAGCGTCGAGTCGGACGTCGACGCGGCTTGGGCTATTCACACCGCCGTGCACCTCACCGACCTGGTCCTGCACGCGGGGACCGCGAGTGGGGGTAGCGGCCTGCGGGGCGGGAGCCTGGGCGTCAACGGCGCGCCGAGGACGCCCGGGAAGGAGGCGAAAGAGACGGCCTCGCTGAACGCGGCTGCTGAGGCGTTTATGCAGTTTCTCAAGCGGACCAAGGCGAGCATCCCTCGCAGCGGGCGGACGGCGTTCAACGCGCTCAAGAACCTAGCGGTCGTCATCTTCACCAGGCAGCAACGGGCGGAGCAGCTGCGTCGGAACAAGATGGAGCACGAGAACGCGGACTCGTCCGACGACGACAGCGACGGGGAGGACGAAGACGAAATCGCGTGAGCACTTTTAATGACGAGATCGCTAATGAATGAACGCAAACGTGTGACCCCGATCGATTTCGTCTCAGTTGAAGATATTCAGGACCGTGTCGTCCGCGCCCCTCGCGTTGAGAAACCTGCTCAGCAACGCCGCGCGTCCCCCCGTGGTGAGCCCCGCCAGGTGCGCCGCCATCTCCGACTTGGCCATCCCCTCGAAACTCGCCAGCGCTGCGACGACGTCATCCGCGCCCCGCGTCTCTTCCGTCGCACCCGCGCGCCTCTCAGCCGCATTCGCCGCGGACGCGTTCGCGGACACGCGCGCTTGTTCATCCCGCTCGCGCTGCTCCGCCTCGGCGTCGTATCCGCGATGGCGCGCGACGGCGACGGCGCGTCTGCTCCGGGCGGTTTCACGTCCCCGTGGGCCGTCGTCGCCCACGATGTTTTCGTGCCGGTGCTCGTGCACCACGTTGTCGCCGTCCCTCGTGAACATGCGCCCTTCGTTCCCCACGCGCCCTTCTCTCTCGTCCCCCCCGCCGTCTCTCTCGTCCCCTTCCCTTTCGTCTTCCTCGATGGTCCCGACCCGTGCGCGTTTTTTGTCCTCTTGCGATTTGTGACCCTCCTGCGATTTGTGACCGCCTCGGCCGCTGGATCCCCCGCTCGCGCGGCGCCACCCGCCGTCGGCCGATGCCATAGGCTGCGTTCCCTCGCCTTCTTCCCTCGCCGCGTCGTTCATCTTCTCATTCGCCCTCGCGCGCGCCTCCGCTTCGATCTGCGCCGCGCTCTTAATCTCGAACGTGTGACTCTCCGCCGCGCTTCGTCGTTCCCGCTCCACCAGCGACTGCATCCGCGTGATTTCATCGTTTGCCAGCGCGAACATGTTGGACAGGCCGAAGAGCTCGCCCTGGTTCGCCTTGTCGCCCTGGACCCCTTCGAAGTATCGCCGCTCCTTGCTGGCGTCCACCGCGACGTTCGACTGCTGCTGCTTGTACACCTGCCGCTGGTAGACCATCTCCTCGATGGTCCCGGCGGCTAAAAGCCGGTAGACGTCCACGTCGCGTCGCTGACCGATGCGGTAAGCCCTGTCCTGAGCCTGCGCGTCCTTCGCGGGGTTCCAGTTGGGGTCGAATATGACCACGCGATTCGCGGACGTTATGTTCAACCCGACGCCCCCCGCGCCCGTGGAGAGGAGAAAGACGAAGAGGGACTCGCTGGCGTTGAAGTCGTCCACGAGCTTTTGCCTATCCTTACCCGCGGTGCTTCCGTCCAGCCGCGCGTAGACGTACCCGCGCTGGGTCAGAAACTTCTCCAGCACGGTGAGTAACCGGGTGCTCGTGGAGAACAGGAGAACTTTGTCGCGCTGTCTGTGCCACAGCGCGAGGAGCTTCTCGAGCGCGAGTAGCTTACCGCAGTTCGTGGCATCGCCGAGGCGGGTGAAGTCCATGTCGGGATGGTCGGCGCCGCCCACGAGGTCCGCATCTTCACCCAGCGCGGCTCTCGCCACCACCCTCGCCTTGTAAAACTTTTCCGCGGCGTCCTCGGTTCCGTGCTCGTCATCGGGGTCGGGTTTGAGCAGCTCGAGGTGGTTGCTCACCTTGATGAGCGTCTGCATCAGCGTGAACGTCATGCAATACGGGCACATCGACGCTCCTGTTTTGGTGACGTGGATTGAATGGTCGTAGGAGTTCCAGATGGGCGCGGGGCCGGTCGGTTCCTGGTAACAACACCGAGCCCGCTTCTCACCGCTGCCGCAGTCGCAGTCCTCTTGGTGCCGAATCAGGAGCTGAAACTCCTCCATCTCCAGCAGTCTCTGCGTCCCCCGCGTCTGCATCGGGGACATGTCGCAGAACACGACGTTGTCCGCCTTTTGCGGGAGCTGATCCGCCAGCGTGTCCTTCTTGGTCCGCTTGAGCATGTACTTGCGCAGGAGCTTCGCGAGCTGCTCCGCTTTGTCCCTGCCGCGGCCTAGCGTGAAGTCGTCGACGCCGTGTCTCTGCGCAGCCTGCATCGCCTTGGAGTAGTAGTCCTTGAACTCCTTGGCGCCGCCCAACGAGTTTGGGCACGCCCAGTCGAACAAACACCACAGCTCGTCGTAGCTGTTCTGCATGACGGTGCCGCTCAGCCCGAACCGTCTGCGCCTTTGCACCGAAGCCGCCGCCTCGTACCTTTTCGTCTTGTCGTTTTTCAACTGGTGCGCCTCGTCGAAGATACAAGCGGACCAGGTCCGGACACTAAACGCGTCGGCGTTTCGGACCAAGGTGTCGTACGTGGTGAACACGATCTCGCACCGGGAGTTGTCGGACACGACACGTGTCCACGCGTCGTCGCGCGATTGGCCGTGGACGCGTTCGACGCTGAATTCACCACCCGGAAGCATCCGGCCCCATCTCGACAGCTCAATCTCCCAGTTTTCAAGCACGCTCATCGGACACACGACGAGCGCCTGCGGCGGATCCGGGTTCGCTTTTGGCGAGCGAAGCACGGCGGCGAGGAACGCCACCGTCTGTATCGTCTTGCCCAGACCCATGTCGTCGGCGAGCACGCCGCCCTTGCCGCTGGCCCAAAGAGTGTACAGAAACCGAACCCCGTCGCGCTGGTACTCACGCAGGTGGCAGTTGAGCGCCGCGGGGACGTAAAGGCTGTCCGATGTGGTGCGGGTTGCGTCGGGGGCGGCGGCGTTTTCCGGGAGAGGGTCCGTGTTGTCGGGCTGTCCGGCTCCGAGTTGTTCGTTCCATTCGAGCTCCGCGGGGCCGAGGATGAGGTCGCCGGCTTCCTCCGCCGATTGGACCGAGCGGAACTGGCCGGGGCCTCCCGCGACGGGCGCGAAGGCGTCGCCGCCGCCGACGGGTACCTGCGTATCGATGCGGGGGGAGAGAGGGTCGGCGGATGTCCGAGCGACGTCGCGGTGGAAAGTATAAATAAGAAAGAAAGTGGGCACCCATCGAGGATCTGGGGTGGGCATCTCTGATCGTCGGGGCGCGGGGGACTCACCGCGCATCTGCCCATGACCTCGTCGAGCTCCTGCGAGCCCCAGAGCGGCTCCTCCGGTGGACCCTCCGAGTCGTCCGAGTCCGCGTCGATGTCCATCCTTTCGTTCGTCGCGCGGGCCGGGGGGGCGGCTTCGTCCTCGTTCGTCGTCTCCCCGTCGCCCCTCTTCTGCGTCGTTCGCTGCTTCTCTCGTTCATCCTCGCGATCCAGCGACTGGTGCGCCGCGGTCGTCTCGGCGAGAAGCTCCGCGAGGGTCAACTGCGACGGTGGATGGACGGGTGACGCGTGTTCAGTGGAAGAGGGTCACGCGAAAGAGGGTCGGGTACGGGGGCGAGGTGCGAGTGAAATCTAACGTCGTCGTTTCGGGAAGCGGGGCGGATCTGGGCGTACCTTGCGCGCGGGTCCCTGGGAGTCGCTGAGGACCTGCGAGCCGGACACCGACCGCCTGAGCTCATCGCCCCCGCCCGATGGCAGGGTCCTGAGCAGACCCAGGAGGTCGTCCCCGCGCGGCATGCAGACGGAGGGGCAGACGAGTTAGAGGGGGGTGCCACGAATCAATGCTCGCGAGCGACGGAGGAAACAGAGAAGACGGAGCTTTTGAAAATCTCGAGTGTGGCCCTGACAAACTTCCCGCGCGTGCTATTCGCGCATTCAAACCTCGATTCGACCCACCGAACGCGGATCGATCCCTCCTCATGATCAGTCATCTCACCTCCCACCGCCCCGTTCGCCCCGCGGTCGTCCATCTCCCGTCGTCGTCTCGAACCTCAGCGTAGGCGCACAGCTGTCGACTTTTGGAATGATCACATGCGGTCGGCGCCTGGGCCGTACCCGCCCCTGGTCCCCGACCCGCTCGCCCCCCTGGCGACATCCCGTGACCCCGTCCTCCCCGTTCCATCCGCGTACGCACCCCGGCTCTCCCCGCCCCGGGTCCGCCCGTCGTCGACGCCGCGGCTGCGACTCTCCTTCTCCCTGGACGAAACTCTTCCGGGATCCCGCGAGGCTCCCGCGGTTCCAGCTCCCAGCGCCGGGCCCGCGGATGGCCTCGTCAGCGCCTGCGTCTGCTGGTACTTGAGGATGGTCCAGTCGAAGACGTAGTCGTACTGGTACCCTTCCCGGATGAAGAGGTCGCGGAAGAGCTTCCTGACGTAGGAGTAGTCGGGCTTGTCCTCGAACCGGAGGGATCGGCACAGTTGGAAGTAGGTGACAAACTCGGGCGGGAAGCCCTTGCACAGCACCTCGATGGGCGTCGACATCTTCTTCTCGCTGATCTTCTCGTACTTTTGCTTCTTCGTCGCCGCCTTCAGGCCCTGCCACGGCAGCGATCCGCGCAAGAAGTACATCAGGACGTACCCGAGGGATTCGAGGTCGTCGCGTCGGCTCTGCTCGATGCCGAGGTGGGTGTTGATTGACGCGTACCGGGCCGTGCCCGTGAGGTTCTTGTTCTCCCTGTACGGTATGTGCTGGTGCGACTTGGGATCGCGGTACTTCTTGGCGAGGCCAAAGTCGATGATGTTCACCTGGTTGGCGCGCTTGCCGAGGCCCATGAGGAAGTTATCGGGCTTGATATCGCGGTGGATGAACGACTTGGAGTGCACGTACTCGATCCTCGACACGAGTTGATCGGCGAGCATGAGCACCGTCTTCAGCGACAGCTTGCGGTTGCAAAAGTTGAACAGGTCCTCCAAAGACGGGCCTAGTAGGTCTAAAACCATGATGTTGTAGTCGCCCTCGACGCCGAACCATCGCACGTTGGGAATGCCGGCTGTTGACACGGGTGGGGGGGGGCGATCGGTCAGTGAACATTCGACTCGAAACGGGCGTCGTCAATTTTAGAATTAGACTGAGGGATCTGGGGGGTACTCACTTCCGCCCTGGAGGATCTTGTACAGCTTAGACTCGTACAGAAGCTGGGGGTGCTTCGTCTTGACCGATTCCTGAAGTTGCGAAAAGGGCGGGGGGCGGGGTGGGTGAGCGGACGGTGCGTACGGGGCGCGAGGGGAGGGACGATCTCGCATATGAGCGTGGCTCAGACTGGTTCTCCTAGGGTTTGTTTTCCAGGATGCTCGGGGCTGGATCGGGGCGGACAAAGGGACGCACCAGCTTGATGCCGACCTCCTCTCCGGTCTGAATGTGCGTGCCTGTGGGTTGAGAAGGAAAGCGTGGGGTCAGCACGCCGCGGGTTGGGCCATTGGGGGATGGGAACGCGTGTAAACCTCGAGTCCCCCCCGCCTCTTGAACAAATTGGAGAGGCCGGTGCCCAGCGGGGCAGCGTGGGTCGTGGGTGCTCAGTCAAATTTTGCCGGTCGGGCCCCTCACCGAGGTAGATGTCGCCGAAGGATCCGCTCCCGATCTTGCGACCGAGGCGGTATTTGTTCCCCACGCGAAGCTCGAGTCCGCTTGACATCGTGCTCGGACTCCGGCGCTGATCGGTGCTTCGCGTCCGCCGACTGACGCGCTGATCCGGTGGAGGTCTACGGGACTTCCCAGATAAATTCCCGCTGAGACTTCCGGGTCGGCAAGTCCGGGCTGTCGGGGGATGCGATGCGCGGTCGACGCGTCCGGTCCTTCCGACGGTGTGATGGATGCCTCTAGAAGACTCCTGAACACGCGTGCCCTGCGACGGTGTGTGCCGTGGCGGTGAGCGACCGTCAATGCCTCCGCGTTCGGTCGACGCGTTTGCCTGATTACACCAAGGCACTGAAAATCACCCACCAATTTTTTCGATAGCTATGGCGCCACAGTCTGCAGAACGCACCGCACTCACCATGGCGCCGAGCGAGAGCTACCAGCACGTCGTGAAGGGCGGCCTCAAGCTCAAGG